>Ga0256824_10000937_pt1 | contig 11262 bp, 11 predicted proteins | sample CV67metaG_FD_191570 | JGI IMG/M metagenome (GOLD analysis project Ga0256824, IMG submission 191570) | Hydrothermal vent microbial communities from East Pacific Rise, Pacific Ocean - CV67 | ecosystem: Environmental > Aquatic > Marine > Hydrothermal vents | place: Pacific Ocean: East Pacific Rise...
GATTTAACCTTATTCCTGGTATGGGAGCTTATAGTTTTTTAGCAAGGCTTGTGGGCATTAAAATGGCAGAAGAAATAATTACGAGTGGTAATATGTATGATGCTCCAAGATTACATGAGATGGGAGTTATTACAGAGGTTGTAAAAAGAGGAGAAGGTGAGGCAGCTGTTAATAAATTTATAAAAAGAAATAACAAGTTTTTTAATGGTATGCAAGCCATACAAGCCGCAAGACAAAGATATCAACCTATTGATTATGATGAGCTTATAGATATTACAAAAATATGGGTAAATACAGCTTTACGATTAACACCTAAAGATTTAAAAATGATGAAGAAATTAGTAGATGCACAAAATAAAAAAAATATTGACATACAATATAAGTTAAGAACAAAACAAGATAGAAGGTTTGAAAAATATAGTATGACATTTCCATTTGAAGATAGTGAAGGAAATATTATAGAAAAAGAGAGAAGGGTCAACCCAGACCCTCGTTAACTAAAAAAGATTATTTAAATACTTTCTCACAATCTTTTACCATCGCATCAGGTATTGTAGCAATAGTCATAAACTCAGACATGGTTAGCTTTGGATACATAAATGAGATGTAGTACTTAGGATCAAGTATTTTTGCTTTTCCATTTTCGATAAGAATAGGGTAGGGTAACATAGCAGCATTATTTCTACCAATTCTTTTTGTGAATTTACGGGTTCTTTTACTAAGTCTTATCCCTATAAGTGTTGCACCATTTGATAGCGTTTGGCTAAAGACAACTTTGTCGTTATTTTTAATTTTATCTAACAGTTCTGTGCCTGTTGCTACTTCCACCATATCTTTATATCTAGGCATACCATTCATAAATTGGTATTTTGCTAAGAGTTGATACTTGAGTGTGTCTTTAGAGTTACTTAGCTCTGTAAACTGTGTGAGAAGCCTTACAAGTACTTTATTTGCACTGGTCTCATCAAAGTCATCTTGCAAAAACCCTTTTGCAATATAAAGAGGGTTGGTAATACTGATAGACTTCTCTTTTGTATCTATAAGGACACGTAGGGATGCCATAAAGCCTCTATTGGCTTTACTCGCCATACCTATGAGTGATTTATCAGTAAAAACAACAGAGATCAAGTCTCCTTTTTTATTGACAGGGGCTGTAGCAATGACTTCAAAACCAGAAGCTTTAAGTTTTTCCTTTACGGCATCAGCAGTCATGAATTTTCCACGAAGATAAGCAGAAATTTTTCCATTACTTACTTCACCAATTCTTGTATGGACAGATGTTTTTTCTTTTCGGGCTTTATCAAAACTGTGTGGTTTATAGTTAGGTGGTATACGTTTTGAAAACTTGATACTTCTATCAGCACCTACACTGTTACTTGAACTACATTTAATGACTTGTGGTACTTTTGGAATAGCAATGCTTACAATTTCATTCCCCACTTTAATCATTTGCACAGATTTTTTAACTTTTGTTGGTGCTACAGTTGGTGTGACATCAGCAGGGGGCTCAGTTTTTGCTATAGGATTTGTTGTCTTTTCTTGAACTTTTGTTACTGTGGTTTTTATTTTCTCTGTAGGTGTTTTTGTTGCCACTTTAGCCACTGTAGTGGTGGTAGACTTTTGAGCAAGTAGCGGGTTGACATTTGGTACTGATACCATACCAAGTGTGGTTAAGATAGAAGGTATTTCCTCATCGAGTTTTTCAATAAGTCCTAGTCTTGTTTTATCTTTAATATCGAGTGTATCAGACCAGTTATGGAGTCTAAGCATACCGATAACAAGTTTATTTGTTCCTTTTCTAATGTACATATACATGGTACAAGGAGCAAAAAGCCCAGCTTCGGGTCTAGCACCAGGATTATCAAACATATTGTATGAAAACTTTAGGTGACAAAGTGAATATGTCCAAAATGCATCATAGTCTGAGAGTATCTCTGCTGCATTATCGGTAGATTCCATAAAATTATGATACCCTGCGATGAGATAACCTTTATCAATAAAGGCTATCTCAAAGGCATCTTGAAACTCATCAATAAAATCTTCTATATCTGCAGGTGCATCAAACTCGTATTCATAGTTCATCATAGTTTTTTCAGGAAGTTTTTTGTAAGGGATGGTTGCGACATGTCCACCAAGTTCTTGTGCAATAGTTGCATCTAAAGCTTTAAATGTAGCACTAAATTTTTTTCTTACTTCTTGGTTTTCTATGCCTAAAATATCTAGCATGACATTTGGCATAAGATGCCCTACATGGGTTACATTTTCATCAAGTTTTTTATGAATAACAATATTAAATGGAGCAAACCCCGCAATACGTGGATCAATATTAAGTAAAGGCAAGATACTACTGTCTTTTACAACAGACATAAAACTCAGAACGTCAAGGACTGTTGATCCATATTTTGCTTCATACTGGTCATTTACTCTCTTATGTGGGTCAGTGATACGAAACCCAATACTTTTAAGTTTTTTTTCTACTAAAGTATTATACTCTTTTTCAACACTACCTTTGAGTGTATAGTAAATAGCAAGTTCTTGTTTTTTAGTATCCGTTTCTTTACTAGTATTTGCTTGTGATGATATGGCTAAAATAAGGGTTGGAAGTAGTCCAAGTGCTATCATGGTTTTTTTGATAAAGTGTGTCACAAATATCCTTTTATAGTTAATATAAATATTTTAGCATAAAGCTGATATATATAATAAAGTGAAGTTATGATTTGTGAAGAAGGAAAGAGAAAAGCTACCAAAGGTAATGGTAGCTTTATATATATAAATAATACTAATAATATAAAATTATTTTTTTGTAGCTTCTTTAAGTTTCATATATTCATTATAGTCATCAACAGAAATGGTTTTTACTGAATCGTTTACATTTTCAGTGACTGTCTTAACCGATGATGTTGAATCATCAGAAACAGTTTTAACTGTAGAGGTTGCATTGTCTGTAGTTGTTTTTACAGATGTTGTTGCGTCGTTAGAAATAGTTTTTGTTGTACTTGTTAAATCCCCTGATACAGATACACTAGACTCTTTCATCTCTTTTGATGCTACATTAGCAGAATCTTTTAAATCAGTTGTTGTACTTTTGATAGCTTCTCTAGTATCTGCTGATACTTCAGTTGTTGCTGTTTTTATATCAGAAGTAGTATTGACTTCCATAGTCTTTACATCATCAGATATTTTAACTGTAGAGTCTTTCGCATCATTACTTACGTTAGTTACGGTTCTTTCTGCACTTTGTGTAGTTTCTACTACACCATCTTTTACCGTAGTTAAACTATCTTTTGCATCGTGACTCATTGAGATTGCTGCATCCTTCATGTCTTTAAACATATCACCAAAGCTAAAATCTGCTTGTGCTCCAGTAAGTATCGTTGCTAATACAATACTTGTGTTAATTATTTTTTTCATATCCATCCTTTTATTTTTATGATAAAAATAGTTTATCAAAAGATAGATTAAGTATCATTTAATCTAATGTTAAATAAAACTTAAATTTAATATATAAACATTAGTAAAAATAATTATAAGTTTATAGATGAAGGTAAAATAGGGGGAGAAGAGTAGCTAGTGACCAACAGAAGAAGTTAGTCACTAGGTAGTGAATAGAATGAGAAGCTTATTTAGTTGCTGCCGCTTCTTTAAGTTTAACATACTCTGCATAGTCATCAGCAGAAATAGTTTTTACTGAATCATTTACATTATCAGATACAGTTTTTACTGAAGATGTAGTGTCGTTAGATACTGTTGTTGCAGTTGTATTTGCATTGTCAGATACAGTTTTTACTGAAGTTGTAGTATCGTTAGAAACTGTTTTAGCAGCATCATTTACATCTTTAGATACAGAGATAGCAGAATCTTTCATGTCTTTAGAAGCGATAGTTGCAGAATCTTTAAGGTCTTTAGTTGTATTCGTGATAGACTCTTTCGTGTCTGTAGATACAGAAACAACAGAATCTCTAGAATCTTTAGAAGTAGATACTTCAGCTGTTTTAAGATCATCAGATACTTTAACTGTAGAATCTTTTGCATCAGCACTTACGTTAGTTACTGTTCTCTCAGCAGATTTTGAAGTCTCTACCACACCATCTTTCATTGATGTTACAGAGTCTTTTGCATCTTTACTCATACTGATTGCAGCTTCTTTCATATCTTTAAACATATCTCCAAAACTGAAGTCTGCTTGTGCGCTTGTTAATAATGCAGCTACTGCTACAGAAGTTGTAATAATTTTTTTCATTAGGGTTCCTTTTATTTACTAATAGAGAAAGTATAAATAAAATTGTCTTAATACCAACTTATAAGTAAATAATATTAATATATATTAATATATTGATTTAAATCAATAAATTAAATTTTATATAACAATAGTAGCATAAATAATTATTTTAAAATGGCAAGTTAAAGTGAAGAAAGCAACACATAGTTTTGCGTTGCTTAATAATGTAAGTGTTGACTAGTTTTCTAATGAAATAGTGTTAATAGAATCATTTGTGTTATCTGATACTGTTTTAACAGATGCTGTTGTATCATGTGATACTGTGCTTGCCGTTGTATTTGCATTGTCCGTGACAGTTTTAACCGATGCGGTTGTATCATTTGATACTGTTTTTACTGTACTCGTTGTGTCAGAAGAGACGGCAACTGTTGAATCTTTCATCTCAGTTGTTGCAACTACAGCAGAGTCTTTTAAGTCTGTGGTAGTACTTTTAACTGCTTCTCTCGTATCTGATGACACCTCTGTCACAACAGTGCTTACATCAGAAGTTGTATTGACTTCCATGGTTTTCATATCATCAGATGCTTTGACCAATGAGTCCTTTGCATTATCACTTACATTGGTAGTGGTTCTCTCTGCACTTTTACTAACTTCTACTGCACCATCTTTCATAGATGTAACAGTATCCTTTGCATCTGATGAAAAGGATATAGCTGCATCTTTCATATCTTTAAAGATATCTCCAAAACTAAAATCCGCTTGTGTGCTTGTCAATAATGCAGCTACTGCCACAGATGTTGTAATGATTTTCTTCATGTATTTGTCCTTAATATTTTCGTTTAGAAATTGTATCCCTCTTATTTATAATTATAACTTAAATATAGAATTAAATATAACCTTTTAATATCTTTTAATTAATTTATTACTTATACTGAATTTTCTTAGCGTTAATTCGATACAATTCATCTATTAAGAATAAAATTAATTGCAATTTTTAGTCTATTATGATTTGTTTTGTATATGATTAAAATAAAAAGAAGGTGGATAAAATGAAAAAAGTATTAATCATTTGTATGACATTTGTAACTTTAGGATTGGCAGAAGGCTATACTCAAGGGGATAGAATTTTAGATATGCAAAAGATGGCACAAGCCATGCAAGATATTCAGTCTGGCTTTTTTTATAATAATTTGGATATTGTCACAGCAGGTGCTAATGACTTGAAAACAACCATCGTAAAAGTTAGAGCGATTAAATCAGAACTTAATACAAAAGATGTCTATGAAAAATGGATGAATAACTCTACAATGATGACAGGTAGAACGCAAAAAAGAATAGAAAGATATGCAAATGATATTGTTGATCATTTTAAAACAGGTGATGCACAATATGCATTAAATGTTTACAATAGGGTTGCAGCAGAATGTATGAAGTGTCATACAAGTCTAAGAAAGTGGTAGGAAAAAGAATGAAGAAAAATATACTTGTTGGATTATTGTTATGTACGGGGGTTTATGCGAATGAAATAAACCTTAGTACTAATAATCAAATGACAGATGAAATAAAGCTAACAGGTACAGTAGTTTCTGATGGTCAGCAAATGATCGGTTCTAGATTTATGGGGTATGTGAAAAAAGTATTTGTTAAAATTGGTGATAAAGTAAAACGTGAAGATGACCTTTATGAAATGGAATCTGCAGAATTTGACATGATGAAAATGCAAGCAGACCTTATGCTAGAACAGTCACGTACTATGGTCGAGTTTTGGCGTGATAAATTGAAAAGAGTCAATACAAAAAAGGCTAGACTAAAACGTACATATAGAAATGACAATAAAATTAACTTTATGGATATGGCTGACCTAGATGCAGAAGCAGCTAATGTACAAACGATGTTGAAATCAATGCAGGTTATGGTTAAAGAAGCCAGTATAAGAGCAAAACAGATGGCAAGTACCTATAACTATATTAAAATGAAAGCACCTTCAGATGGTGTTGTTGTAAGACGTAATATTAGAGTAGGTGATATGGTTATGCCTGGGATGCTTACCATTATGCTTGTAGATATGGAAAGTTTAGAAATAGATGTTTCTCTTTCCGAAAGTATTATCTCTCGTGTGAAAGTAGGGCAAAAAGTAGATGTAACAATCCCCTCTGTACAGTATAAGACAAAAGGGATAATACATGCCATCGTTCCAGATGCAAATCCTATGACACATAAAATAAAAATGCGTATACGTTTTGACCAAGGTGATAAAAATATTTTCCCAGGTATGTATGCTAAAGTAACAATATAAGTATAAATTATTGACACCTATCAATAGATTATATTGCTTAAAGTGATATAATCATAATCTAAATTATATAAGGGGACATCATATGAAAAAAATATTATTATCAACATTACTGCTAGGAAGCATATCTTTTGGACAGGAACATATCCAACCAGACAGAATGAAAAATATGCAAGAGATGGAAATTGCACTTTCCACAATACAAAAAGGCTTTTTATATAACAACATTAACGTTGTTAAAAATGGAGTAAAGGATTTAAAAGATAGAGTTAATCATACAGAGTCTTTCATAAAAGAAGGTGTGACAAAAGATGGGTTAAATACTCTAGTTTTTGCAAAAAAACAAGCCAAAGACATTGCTGCACTGGCAGACAAAATTCAAGTATCATTTGAAAAAGGTGACAGATATAATGCCGCAGGCGATTACTTACGTGTGCTTAGTAAATGTCTCAGCTGTCACCAAACTGTTCGTTCTTGGTAAAACTGAGATAAGAAGAGGGTATCTCTTCTTAGTACCTCTCTTATCATTCTTTCATAAAGAATTCTTTTTACCTTTACATATTATAATATAGCATTATCAATTTACAAATCATAAGGAGTGAACTATGGCATCAGTATTATTACCTCTAGCAGAGGGTTTTGAAGAAGTAGAAGCAGTAGGACTCATAGATACTATGCGTCGTGGTGGTATTGAGGTACGCATAGCTTACATTGATGATCGGCTTTCACATGGTAAAGTTGTGATAGGAGCAAATGGTATTGGCATTAAGGCAGATACTGCTCTTAAGAATGTCATCTCTGATGACTTTGATATGATGGTTCTTCCTGGAGGGTGGGATGGAACTTATGCCTTGGCTGAACACGCAAGGGTGATAACTTTAGTTCAAGAATTTAAAGAAAATAAAGTGATAGGGGCTATGTGTGCGGCACCTTATGTACTTAAAAAAGCAGGGGTACTTGGGACTGAGTATACTTGCTACCCTGGAGCCAAAGACGAGATAGACCATCCAGGATACAGAGATGATCTGAAAGTAGTGACAGATGGCAATATTATGACTTCAAGAGGCCCTGGAACAGCCGTCTGTTTTGGATTGGCTATCGTTGAACGTCTTGTGGGTAAGGCGTCTATGCAAGCTGTAAAAGAAGGGATGCTTTTAGACTACTGTTAAGAGATGAAAGAAAAAATAAAAGAGATTCAAAATCGAATCGATCAAGACCCTAAACTGAAAGAAGCAGTAACTCGCATCAAACCCCAAAAAACACTTTGGGGGATTACTGGAATCATTCTTTTTTTCTTTCTCCCTGAGCTTATTACCTTTATATGGCAAGATGAGCTTATATCTTGGACGCATGAACATGGTATCACTGAACCACTCTCTATGCAACGTTGGCTCTATGGAGAACTTGAAGAGATGTTTATCTCTGGTGTAAATTGGCTCAACATCACTTTAGGTGGGCTACTACTTCTTTGGGTGTGGCGTTCCAAATAATTTGCACAGCTAATACACACATTTAAACTATACTTTCACAGTTAGCTTACTATTCAGAGATGAAAAGGAGACGCTATGAAAAGTTATTTTACCCATTTTGGAGAGCTTTATCGGTACTTAGAAAACCAGCCTGAAAAGGAAGATTTTTTACATCATCGCACAGGGAATACCTATAAACGATTTTCAAAAGAAGAGTTTCTCCTTACGGTACGCTATCTTAGTCTAGCTTTTTATAAACATGGTTGGGAAGGTAAGCAGGTAGCCATTGCCATTTCTTCTTCACCTTATTGGCTTATGCTTGATTATGCTTTGATGCTGTCAGGTGCTATTGGTGTACCTCTTTTTACAAATATCTCTTCTAAAAACCTTTATTATGAAATACTTGATTCTGCTATAGAGACTGTATTTATAGAAAGTAAAGACCAAGAAAATATTATTCACCGTGTAGGTAAAAGTGTTGAAGTGGTGTATTTGGAAGATGATGTTTCGGGTTATCATACTTTTTCAGACTTTGTAGAAGAAGGCAAGAAGATAGATGAGGAAGAGCCTTCCATTTTTAACACATTAATATATAGGATTAAAGCAGGAGACATTGCGACTATCGTTTATACTTCTGGTACATCGGGTAGACCAAAAGGTGTAGAGCTTACCCATAGAAACCTTATCTCACAGATACATGCCACGGCAAAAAACTATATTTTTGACAGAGAAAGTGACATAGCTTTTTCATTTTTACCTTTGGCACATATATTTGAGCGTACTGTGATGCACTTTTATCTCTCACAAGAACTTACAGTGTACTTTGCTGATGATGTGAAAAATGTAGGTGATTTACTGAAAGAAGTAAACCCTACAGTCATGACAGTAGTCCCTAGACTTTTGGAAAAAGTATTTTTCAAAATGAAACTTAAAGCTATGGATGGAAACATCATAAAGCAAGGCTTGGTACGTTTGGCATTTTATAGAGCTACTACAAAAGACCCTTATGCCAAGACATGTTTTGTAGATACACTACTAGACAAGCTAGTCTACACTAAGTTACGCGCAGCCTTGGGTACACGTATGCGTATGATGATATCTGGTGGAGCAGCACTCTCTGACATGCTTTACAACTTCTACTTGAACATAGGTGTGCCACTTTATCAAGGCTATGGACAGACCGAGTCCAGTCCTGTCATCTGTGCCAATACCCCTAAGTACAATAAAATAGGTACCTGTGGTAAAGCTTTCCCTGGTGTAGAAGTCATGGTAAGTAAGGAGGGTGAATTGTTGGCACGTGGTGCAAATATTATGAAGGGCTATCATCAAGATGCTACAGCAACTAAAGAGGTAATAGACGATGACGGATGGCTCTATACAGGAGATTTAGCAAGCATTGATGATGAAGGGTATGTCACTATCACAGGGCGTAAACGCGAACTCTTTAAGACCTCTACAGGAGAGTATGTCTCTTCTGTGTATATAGAGCAAAAGCTTGTAAGCAATGGCTGGTTTGAACATGCACTTGTCGTGGGGAATGATAGACCTTATGTCGTGGCATTACTCTTTGTGGAGCCAGACTTTTTAGCACGTATGGCAACGAAGATGAAAAGTACATCTAAGAGAGTATTGCGTTCAGATAAGCTACAGAAAATGACACGTAAATACATAAAAAAACTCAACCTAAAGCTTAACCACTGGGAAAGAGTACGTGAGTTTAGACTTATGGAAAATACATTGACTATAGAAAATGGAGACTTAACCCCTTCGATGAAGTTAGGTAAAACCCATGTTATGGAAGTCTATGAAAAAGAGATAGAAGAGATGTATAAGGATCATACATGACCGAAAAAAATCAAAAAGAACGTATAGCCATAGTCACGGGTTTACGAACACCCATGGCTAAAGCAGGAGGAAAGTTTGCACGTATGCAGGCAGATCAGTTGGGTGCAGTGCTTTTTCGTGAACTTATGATGCGTTCGCCCATAGATGTGGAAGAAGTAGATGAAGTCATCATCGGTAATGTGGCTCAGCCTATACATGCGGCAAACATCGCTAGAGTCATAGCCTTACGTGCAGGGTTTCCAGAGCACACACCCGCATTAACGGTGCACCGCAACTGTGCGTCAGGTATGGAGTCCATCACCACGGCAGTCTCACGCATACATGCAGGTGAGGGTAAGGTGTATGTTTGTGGTGGGGTGGAGTCGATGTCTAACATCCCTTTGGTGTATAGTGAAAAGATGACAACACTTTTTTCTAAACTTTCCAGTTCTAAAACAGCACTCGATAAAGTGAGTACACTTCTTGGGTTTAGACCTGCATTTCTTAAGCCCATCGTAGGGCTTATGTCTGGGCTTACCGACCCCGTAAGTGGCTTACTCATGGGTAACACAGCAGAGGTACTCGCACAAGACTTTGGCATAAGTAGAGAGGAGCAAGATGCCTTTTCACTTGCGTCTCATCAAAAAGCAGCTGTAGCCAAAGCGTCGGGACGTTTTGCCTTAGAGAGTATGGCAGTGGTGTATGATGCACACAGTGGAGCGTACCTAGACTATGATGATGGCATAAGAGAGAGCCAAACCATAGAGAAACTCGCACGCTTAAGACCTTTTTTTGATAGAAAAAATGGAACAGTCACAGCGGGAAACTCTTCACAGATAACTGACGCGGCAGCAGGGGTAGTGTTGATGTCTGAGAGTGAAGCAAAGGAGAGAGGGTTAGCGCCTTTAGGGTATTTACGTGACTATGCGTATGAGGGCTTAGACCCTAAGCGAATGGGGCTAGGCCCTGTGTTTGCGACACATAAACTTTTTAAGCAAACAGGGCTAGGCATGGATGACATAGAGATAGTCGAAATCAATGAAGCCTTTGCCGCGCAAGTCATCGCATGTGAGAGAGCTTTTGCATCAGCTGACTTTGCCAAAGCACACTTTGGAGAGGACAAAGCCGTAGGTGCCATAAACCCTGACATACTCAATGTCAATGGTGGCGCTGTAGCTCTGGGGCACCCTGTGGGTATGACAGGTACAAGACTGGTGCTTACGGTGTTACATGAACTTAGAGAACGAGGACTACAACGAGGCTTAGTAACCCTATGCATAGGTGGTGGGCAAGGTGCTGCACTGCTACTGGAGGTGGAATAATGAAAAAAATATATTTTAATTTAACTGTTGATGAAAGAGGTATCGCCACTTTAGTTTTTGATACCCCAAAAAGTAATGTCAATGTACTTTGTTTTGATGCACTCTATGAACTAAGAGAACACATAGCAGACTTAG
>Ga0256824_10000938_pt1 | contig 11248 bp, 11 predicted proteins | sample CV67metaG_FD_191570 | JGI IMG/M metagenome (GOLD analysis project Ga0256824, IMG submission 191570) | Hydrothermal vent microbial communities from East Pacific Rise, Pacific Ocean - CV67 | ecosystem: Environmental > Aquatic > Marine > Hydrothermal vents | place: Pacific Ocean: East Pacific Rise...
TTATTATTATTTATTCACGTTGTTCATCGTTGCAAATCACTTTTTGTTTTTTTCCTTTTTTCTGGATGTGGGATATTTATTTATTATTATTTATTCACGTTGTTCATCGTTGCAAATCACTTTTTGTTTTTTTCCTTTTTTCTGGATGTGGGATATTTATTTATTATTATTTATTCACGTTGTTCATCGTTGTAAATCACTTTTTGTTTTTTTCCTTTTTTCTGGATGTAAAGTAATTATTTATTATTTTTTTCAGCAAGCTATAAGTAAAATCTTAGTATAATATATTAACAATTGGAGACAAGCTTTTTTTATTTTTTTACTAAGCTATCTCTAAGTAAAATATTGGTATAATATATTAACAATTGGAGACAAGCTTTTTTTAGTTTAGCATCGATATTTTTTCTCTAAATAATTTATAATATATTTCTCATTTTTTATTATCTTCTTTAATTTTATCATTTTTAGTTTTTTATATTTTTGAAAGTATATTCCAATTTCTTTTACTTCTATTCCTGTATTTATTTTTAACAGAAGAGCATATAGAATTTGTTGATTAATCATCTCTCTTGTTATTTTTGGATTTGTTGTTGTTTTGATATCTATTATTTTTTTAGATTCTAAAATATCTATTTCACCAATAAGTAATCCTGATTCAACCATATAGCTAAATGATGAGTTTTTTATTTTCTTTAATATTTTTTTATCAAATGTTTTTATTAGATAATTCATTTCTTTTATTTCTTTTTTAGATATTTTTATTTTTTTAATATTTTCATCATTTCTAATATTTGCTACATGAGTTAATATTAAAATACTCTTTGCTATGTTTTTATATTTTTGATTAGATAAATATTTCATAATCTCTTTTTCTGAAAAGTATATTTTTTTTAATATTTTTGAAGCTATTTTATTTTCTCTATTTTTTAAAAGTATTCCTTTTCCTCTTGAATATTTTAATCCATGAAATTCTGTTTTTCTTTTTTCTTTTTTCAATTGTTTTATCTGGAAGAGTAATTCATATGCATTTCCCATCAATGAATAATCTATTTCATTTTCCCAGTATTTTTTCTTTTTTGATATTTTGATTGGACTAAATTCTATATTCTCTTTTAATATATTTTTTAATTCTTCATTTTTTGATATTTCTTTTGTTATATAATACATACACATATTCCTAATTTTTATTATTATACTTAAAATAATTAATTCTATTCATTTGAGATATTTATTTTTAAAAACATTTTATTTATTTTTAAAGCATTCGTTCTTAATAAACCATTCTTTTAGATGTTTTATAAAGCTTATTTTTTCATCCCGTTTGTCTGATTATATAATATTCCTTATTTTAAATAGACGAAAGTTAAAATATTTTTCGTCTTTTTTTAACTTTTTTATTTTTAGTATCTATAACATACATACCCACTACTGAAGAACAATTATCTTCAAAATATTGCTAACTCGAGGTTATAAAGCAATAATATCAATATAAAAATAGGCTTAATTTATTAATTTTACAAAGAGTCAAAGTCAATAAATTTTAAATAAAATTGCTAAAGCTATCAAATTCAATAATATTTTAAAAGAATTAAATAGAATTTTAATGTTCTTTTTTTTTATATTTGTCTTATTGTAAATAGCTAAAAGTGGAAAGTCCTTTTTTTTAATGTTGTTGTATATATTAATTATAAAAAAGAGGGTATTATTATAAGATAGTATTTAGGAGATAAAAATGAATGTAAATATATTAGTTGTAGATGATGAGTTTATAAATAGAAAATTATTAACTGTTGTTTTAAAGAAGTTTGATAATATTGGAAGAGTCTTAGAAGCTGAAAATGGAGAAGAGGCATTAACAGTTTTAGAGAATAACCCAGATATAAATTTTATATTATTAGACATTGTGATGCCAAAAATGGATGGAGTTGAGTTCTTAAAAGAGAGACAAAAAGTAAAAGAGTTTAATGAAATACCTGTTCTTGTATTATCTACTGATGATGATAAGAAAGGATTAGTTTTAGAAGAAGGAGCGAATTCTTTTTTATTAAAACCATTTAAGGAAGATATTTTGTTCTCAGAAATGAGAAGTTTAATAGTAGATTAAGAAGATTTTTATCTTCTTAAGAATTATTTAATATGTTTTATATCTTAAAATATATTAAATTATTCTTGGAGAACACATTATGAATTATAGTATAATAGATTATATTAGTAATTTACCTTTAAAGGATTATAGTGAAAAAGAAATCATTATGATTGCTAGAGCTAATAACATATCTGTATTTGAAAGTTATACTATCCTTCAAAAAGAGATTCATCTTTCTGGAACAAAATATTTTATTAATCTTGACTCTTTAGAAACTGGAGTTATAAACAAGAAAGAGATTCTTCATGGAAATATTAAGTATTTTGACAAATATCTTGACTTTCTATCATTTATTGACAAATATTAAGGTTTTATCATTACTTTAAGCTTATTTTAAGGTAAAGTATGTATAATAGGGTTATAAAAGAAATTTAAGGTTAATTTAAGAGAAAATTAATGAGACTTTAAGTTTTATATTCATAGGAGATAAAAATGAAAAAAAATATATACGCTTTTTTAATACCACTTATTACATTATTAGTAATAGCATTCACACCAATTTTTGATGGAGTGTTAGGAGACTTTAAATACAAGATAAACTTAGAGGGAGAAAAGATATTTAAATCTATCTCAAATAGAGTTGAATCTAAATTAAGTTTAGAGAAAAGTATGATAGATAATAAAGATAGATATCGTAAAATAATTAATAAAAACTTTAAAGATGAGTCAAACCAAATAGCAGCAATGAACTATATATACTATTTAAATAAAAGAAATATTGCTCTTGTAGCTGAAGAAAAAAGTATTACGGATGAGTCTGTAATTAAAGAAGTATTAAAGTATGACTTTTTAATGAGACTTGAATTTCAAAAAATACTTGATAGTAAAGTTGAAATACCTATTAAGTTAATTAAGGTATATAAGGAAACTTCTGAAGTTAATAATAATATATCTATAGTAGCTTATACTATTTCTGATAAATACTATGATGAATATAAGGTTGTTGACTATATGGGAGAAGATGCTAATGCTACCGCAGGTGATACACTATTGTATTAAATAGAACAGACTCTCGTCTGCTCTATGATTTTTATTTATAACTCTCTACTACTTCAAAGAAATCTTTATTTTCTATTGTTGAAATTACATTCATAAATTGAATTGTTTTCATCTCATTTTTATTCTTAATTGCTAATGATGAATCTACATATTTTAAGCTCAATAACTTATATCCAAATCTATTATATAATGACAAATCTTTTGCTGTTTCATCTATTAGTGAAAGAAGTTCTATATAGTTCTTTTTATATGAAGGGTCTGAAACTAATTTAGTTTTATGTTTTAATACTAACATTTCTTGATTGTTTTTAAAGTCAACTCTATCTATAATAACATTAGATAATAATGTCATAACTATTGCCAATCCTGATGCTTCTGAAAACTTACTTATTTTCTCAACGGCATCTCTTAATTTAAGATCAACTTCAAGATTACTTTTCCCTGATAAAGAATCATTTACATTAATTCTAAGTTTTGTAAATAACACTTTATCTTTTTCTGTTGAGTTAATAGATAAAACAACATCACTAACTGTTGACATTTTTGTATTGCTAAATAGTGTAGAATACATAGTAATAAATTTATTATTAATATCATTAATAATAGGATTGTTTACTTTTACTAATTTGTCTTCTTTTTTATCATATTTTACTTTATTAGATTTAGGTAATACTGATTTTAAGTGAGTTACAATATCTCTTAACTTTGTTGAAGTTAAACCATTTAAAGTTATCTTTGAATTGATAAGTAAATCATCAATAGTTAAGTTATCTAAATCTATTCTATGTAATGGTGAATTATTTTCTATAATAACTTCAGAGATAGATACTTCATATTCATTATCTGGAGTAGATAGCAATACATTATCTAATTCAACTCTTTTACTTTGAGTAAAGATATTTTTAACTTTTTTAGATTCTTCACTTATTGATACTTTTAAAATACATTCTTTATTTTTTCCACAAATTGATTTTGCTTTCTTAAGAATACTCTTTTTACTATAATTCAATTTAAAGTTCTCACCTAATACAATTCTCATATTTTTTACAGTTGCATTATTGATTGATATATTTGAACCTACACATCCTTCAATAGGTGTACATTTAAAGTTAGTATCGAATGTATCTTTTAATATCTCCTCTGAATTAGTATATGATGAAGCAAAAGTAAATGTTGCTGCAACCATACTAAGTAATATTGTTTTTTTCATATTTAATAACCACAGTTAAAAATAATAACTGTCCCCTTTTTAAAAGGCTCCTTTTTTAATTCTTCTATTTTATCCTAAATATTCTTTTTTGTATATAAAAATTGAATTAATTTCAGGATTTCCCTTTCTATTTATTTAATTTTAAGATATAATACCGAAAGGAGATTTTATATGATTATAATGACAGAAAAAAACATAGAGACTATAATAGTTTCATATATAATAAGAAGTAAAGAAAATTATTCTGACTTAATAAATGGTGTTTCCCCAGACTTTTTTAAAAGCGAGATATTAAAAAAGTTATTTGTAGAAAAGTTTTTAGAGAATGACTTTAATAATTTAGAAGTATTCTTATTTAAGATTAATGCTAAAGAAGACAATATTAAAAAATTACTTTCCTTTGATAGTAGTTATGAATATGAAGAGATATTAGAATTTTATAAAAATGTTTTTTCAAATAGGATAGTTAATGAGCACTATGATAATATTAATGGAACAAATAACTATCAAGAAAAGATAGATCTTTTATCAGAAGTTAAAGAATCTATAGAAAGTTTTACAAATGATTTAAGCTCATTTACTTCACCTAAACAAGCCCTTGATTTATATAGAGAGAAAATTCGTAAAGTTCAAGAAGAGAATGATAATAATGATGGTGTTATTGGTATATCAACAGGGTTAGATAAATTAGATGACGAGATTTATGGTATTGCTCAACAAGATTATATATTGTTAGCTGCTAGACCATCAATGGGTAAAACTTCATTAGCTTTAAAAATGTTTTTAAAAGCATTGGAAGAAGACAAAGTAGCAGTCTTTGTATCTTTAGAAACTTCATTAGAAGATTTACTTGGTAGATTACTAACACAAATAAATAGTGATTTAGAATTACAACATACAATATTTGGTAGAGATAAAGAATATGCGAATCCTATCATTGATGACTTGGTTCAATATTTAGAGCAGAAAAAACTATACATTATTGACTTTCATGAGGATAATGATAGTGAAGCACTAAATCCTACCCCATCGATGGTTGCTAAAAAGTTGAAGAAGATAGTAGACGTAGAGGGACAGATTGACATTGTATTCTGGGACCATATAGGACTACTTGGAGCATCTAATTCATCTGTGCCTGAAGGGAACAGAGCAATGACAGCAATATCAAGAGAATTAAAACTATTAATTAGAAAATTCAATTGTCCTTTTGTTGTATTATCTCAATTAAACAGATCATTAGAGAGTAGAGTTGACAAGAGACCTAAATTAAGTGATTTAAGAGAATCTGGGGCATTGGAGCAAGATGCTGATAAAATCTTATTTGTTTATCGTTCTTTTGTATATCTGGTAGCAGAGTATAAAGAGAAGATAAAAGAAAAGCCAGATGATCCTTCTTTTCAACGAGAGATAGATTTATTAATGGGTAGAGATTATACTGATTCAGAAATAATTATATCTAAGAATAGAAATGGACCTACATCAACAGTAGATTGTTTCTTTCACAAGAAGAGTGCTTCATTTATGGATAATATTGATGATGATATTAATTTAGAAGAATTATTTGAAAATGAGGCTATATATAACCATGAAACTGTCAATTGAGTTAGTTCCATCAACAACTTGGTGTAATAATCTAAGAAGTATCCTGAGTAAAGAAGATTGGGACTTATTACGAAAAGAGTCATATAAGGATGCCAAATACAAATGTGAAGTATGTGGTGGGGTAGGTCATAAACATCCAGTAGAATGCCATGAGATATGGTCATATAATGATAAGAAACATATTCAAAAGTTAGATGGATTAATTTCATTGTGTCCATCTTGTCATCAAGTAAAACATATTGGATTTGCATATATAAAAGGGAATGGAGAGAAAGCAAAAAAGCACTTTATGAAAGTAAATGATTATTCTCAAATAGAGGCGACAAAATATATAAATAAAGCTTTTAAAAAACATGAAGAGAGAAGTCAGTATGAGTGGGACATTGATTTAACCTTTTTAAAAAATAAAAACATTTCTTTAAATGTCTGATTTTATAATACTATATATATAATATTTCTTATTTTAACTATCCTTTTTAAGATTTAAAAAAATATATACGCTAATATTTTATAAATCAAATAGTTGTGGAGAAAATAAAATGAGTAGTGAACAAGATATATATTCAGTATCAAGTAAAGGAAGACTTACTGTAAAGGACAATAGAAAATTTATTGAGTTGCTTTCTGGTGCACCCAGTTCAGAACATTATCAAAAAGTTGAGATATATGGTAAGAAACAATTAGAGAAGTTAGCTTCTGATATTCCTATGAAAGATAAAGAAGGGATTATTAATATGGCTTTATTTAAAAGTTTCCAAAGTTATGATGAAGAAGCTGGAACAAACTTTTTAACATATTATAGTTCTAAGCTTAGAGGTGAAGTTTCTGATTATAGAAACAAAAGAGATTCTATGCTTAATAAAGTTCATAAGATGGTTAATGAGGAAAGAGATTCATATAAAAATGTTTTTAATTCTGAAACTGAGTCTAATGATTTAGAAAAGATTTCTGAGGAAACTCCAGAAACAATTTTATTTGCAGAAGACATATACCGAAGAAAAATGCAAGCATTTAGAATGGCTTATTCAGGAATACCATTGTATTCTCAATATATCTTAAATAGAATTATTGAACTTAAAGAAAAGCTTGAATTGATTGCTATGAATGAAGGGATGTCAGTTACTGAATTAACTAAATTAAGAAACTTTGCTTTATCTTTAATATTATCAAGAGTTTTAAGAAGTAAGCATTTAGATGATGATGAAAAAGATGAAATTAAGAGAGAGCATGGATTAATCTAAATTACTTATGCTATTTAAATATAAAAAGTATGAGTATACAAAATCTAAAAGTAAGAAAGAGTCAAGACTAAGCATATTAAACAATGAGTTTGAAGAAGTTTTTTTAAAAATATTAAATAAAGAAACTTTATCAAATGAAGAAAATCAATTATTCCTTTCTGGATTTAATGAAATTAAAAAATATCTTGTTTCTTCATTATTATTAAATATAAATAAATCATATGAAAATAAAAAACCAATAGAACAAAAGTTATCTACACTATATAGTCAGTATATGTATCTATATCCTGAACCAGATGACTTTATATATAGAATAAGAGAAGACTTAGATATCTTATGCGAAAATTCTATATATTCAGCTATCGGTTTAGGTAAGAAGTCATTCAATAAAGAGAATAGTGACTCAAATCTAATATTATTTATAAACAATATGTTTTTTTATGAATCACTGAATTTTATAGAAAAAAATATTAACAATTTAAAAAATGAAAAAGTTAATCTTACAAATGATTTAGGTGATATTACGAAGAATGAAGATTTTATAATTAAAGAAGTTGAAGTTGAAGAGCTTTTAAAGTCTAAAAATATACTGGATTCTGTTGGATCAGATATGTATGAAGAAATAAAAGAAATATTATTAAAAGAAGAGGATATTCCTTCTCATTTAGAAGAGATAATAATATATATAAAATCATAGGAGTATAATTAATGAATGAATACATAACCGATTCAATATACTTTAAGAAGAAAAGCAAAGATTTTTTCTTTTATCCTAATGAGATTTTTAAATGGAAAATAGCTGATGGTCATGAAGGATTAGAATATATAAAAACAGGTAAATTTAAGGGAGGCTCTTCTATAACTGGTGTGGTCTCCTCTACTAATTATAGGTTATTACATGATATATTATATATAGATAAAAATCCAAATTTATATAATCCAGAATATAATAAGGATGGCTTTTATAAGAAATATACAATAGATTCAATAGAAATAAATAATCAATTTGACAATTATATGAAGAGAAGTTATCTTTCTTATTTAAGTTATGTATCATTAAAGAATATTGGATTAAAACGTATTGAACAATTTTTAATATTATTAAGTGGAATATTATTCTCAAATAAAAAAATATATGACAATTTATTTATAACTTCATTTACAATAAAAAAAGTTATTTATGAAAAGAAGCAAATTTACAAGAAAGACAGTAAATTAAATCTAATTAATTTTATACATGCTATTCAAAATAAATTAAATTATGAATTTTTAGATATTTTTTCATATATATTGAAATTATATTCAGAATTAAAGTGTTCTGACCCATTTTCTCCAGAAGGTATTGAATTTTTTGAAGATGATAATGAAATGTATGATGCTTATTATGAAATATCAGAAAACGAGGTCTATATCAACAGGATTTTACTTACTTCTGACAAGAAGCAGAAGATAGTTGTTAATAAGCCTGTCGAGGAGTATTCATCATTAATTATGGACTATTATCTATTACAGAAAGAAGATTACTTTGAAGATAAAATATTAATATCTAAAATAGATGCTCCAAGTATAATTGAGGTAATAAGTTACTTAAATAATATCATTCCATTAAAGGATATCTTTTTATCTATACAGCTCTTAAATAAAATGAAAAAAATAGATTTAGATAATTTACATATAGGAATAAGCAGTAGTTTAAAGAGTAGGTTAAATATTAAAGATAATAAGAAATGGATTACATTAGATCTTTGGAAAGACATATATAATAATACTGATTATATTTTTAATCAGATTATAGAACCTATTGAAATAGATAAAATATCTTTTGTTTGTCCTCTTTGTGATAACAATGTTTATTCTATTACTCCTGAGAAACTATTTTGTAGTAAATTAGGTTGTAATTTTACATTTCATAGAAGTAATTTAAAAAAGTTAGGGATAAAAAGGATTTCTTTAGAAAATATCATTGAATCTATTAAAAATAAATCTATCCTGATACAAAAGGATAGTAAGGATGGGAACATCCCTTTATTTCTAAAAGAAAATGATGGTTTTTATTCATTATGGATAAAATAACTCTAAATTAGAGTTAGATTAGATCTTCTATACAAAAGTACAGAAGATCTCATGAAGATATGTTTCATTGTTTTGATCATATGAATTCGCAATTTGAATTGAAACATCTATCTCACCTTTTGGGAGAGAAGGAATATTGTCATCATCTCTTGAAATTCTATCATGATGAACATTAAAAAACATTGCTTTGATAGAATACTTAGTATCCACACCTTCAACAGTTGTTTCCCAATGAAGTCCATCTTGAATAGGTCTACTTTCTAGAATTTTAACTTTAGTTCTAAAAGTTGGCTTTGGATTTGAATTTCCATAAGGTCCATAATTTCTAATGATTCTAAATGTATCTGAATCAATATCTTTAAGGCTTATTTCAATAGGTTTTAAATCTTTGTTAATGAATTCTTCTTCTGGAATAGTGGAAGTAACTTCCATCATTCTTTTCTTAAAGTCTTCAAAATCTTCATCTTTAACACCCAGTCCGACTGCTCCTTTATGACCACCCCAGCCAAGAATAAATTCATTGGCTTCGTTAGTAATATTATATAAATGAATATTTCCACTTGTTCGGGCAGAGCCTTTCCAAATTTTCTTTTCTTCACTATATGTGAATACATAAGCTGGTTTTCTATACTTTTCAGCAAGTCTACCAGCAATAATTCCAACAACACCTTCATGATATTTACCTTGAACGATAATCACGTTTCCATGAGTATCTTCAATATCACCAATATCTTCAGCATTGTATGTATTCTCTCGAGACATTACTTTTCTTGCATCATTAACCTCTTTCATTGTTTTAAACAATTCATAGATTTCTTTTTTATCTTTCGATAAGAAAAGTCTGACTCCAAGATTAGCATCATCAATTCTTCCAATGGCATTAATCATAGGCACAAAAGAGAAAGATAGAGCTGTCTCATCAATTTCTTCTTTTGAAGTCCATTCATCTTTCCATGTTAATTGATAAACAAATCTCTCTCTAGATTTAATGATATCCATTCCATATGATAGTAATCCAAGATTAATATCATGTAATGGCATAACATCACTCATAATAGTAATAGCAACAAAGTCAAGATATTGTCTAATATCACAAGGGAAATTAAGCTCATCTTTTAGTGCTGCTACAAAATACCAAGCAACAGTTGCTCCACTTATTTCAATAAATGGAAATGTTTCTCCTGGTTGTTTTGGGTTAATTATTATATCTGCAATAGGTAGAACCTTAGGTGCAGTATGATGGTCAGTAACAATTACTGTTAATCCATGTTCTTTTGCAAGAGCAATAGCTTCAACAGCAGCAATTCCATTATCAACAGTAACAATAGTATCAAAACCTTGTTCTATAGCATAATGAATTATATTAGGAGATAATCCATAACCATCTTTTAAACGAGATGGTATAATATAATCAAATACTTCTTCTGAAAATCCAGCTTTTCTCATAAACGAGACAAGAATTGTTGTTGCCATCATTCCATCAGCATCATAATCACCAACTACTAAAACTCTTGAACCATCCATTAATCTTTCAATTAATAGTTTGGCTCCAGCAACTACATTTTTCATTGTTGAATAATGAGGTAGTTCCTTTAGAGTTTTAGGAATCATATCTTTTGTTTGTTTCATTAGCTTTTTTTCAAGCTCTTGATTAAATTTTGTCATGTGTTTCCTTTCTTTTAAATTTTTTAGGTTCTGTTTTAAAATAGAACTTCTTCTGTTGTAAGAGGTTTTTTCTAAAAATATCCCTTTTATAGAATATCTTTAGATATATATAGGTATATTTATAAAAATATACTCTATTAGTAGAAATTAAATGGAATTACTGCATTCATTTGCAATATATTCTCATTTTCAATATTTTCATAATCTGGTAAAGACTTATTTTTATATTTAAGCTCTATAATAAAATCTTCTGAGATAAAATAATCTAATCCAAAGATAAAATAATTTGTTTCAATTGAACTTAAAAATTCA
>Ga0256824_10000939_pt1 | contig 11241 bp, 7 predicted proteins | sample CV67metaG_FD_191570 | JGI IMG/M metagenome (GOLD analysis project Ga0256824, IMG submission 191570) | Hydrothermal vent microbial communities from East Pacific Rise, Pacific Ocean - CV67 | ecosystem: Environmental > Aquatic > Marine > Hydrothermal vents | place: Pacific Ocean: East Pacific Rise...
ATATCTTCATATTTTACTGTACCGTTTGCTTCAGAAATAATAGGGTTTGAGTATGGATCCCACTCAGCAATAACTACTGACTCATCAGATGCTGGTTTAGCTATTAGAGTTGTTGCATCAACAATTTCGTTATCATCAATAACAATAACAGAACCACGTGCGATGTAGTGACGAACAGCTTCACGGTTGTTTACATCAACAACAGTTGCAAATAGTCCTTTTTCACTTACTTCATATCCAGATTTAACACCTTCAATTCTTTCTAAGTAGTCACCTTTAAGTAAGAAGTACTTAACAGTTCCTTCTTCTTTTGCAAGAATCTTTTGTGTAACCGGTGCTCCATTTTCAACAAGTAACTCTGATGCATAAGGAATACGTGATGGAACATTCCAACCATCTTTGATAGTTTCAACGATTGACTCATCTTCAGCTATTTCAGATCCATTTTCATATGGGAAGTAGTATTTACCTTCGATTTGTCCACTTACACCAGCAAGCTCATTTGGTTTAGCTATTTCTATCTTACGAAGAGAGTAACGTACTGTCTCTTTCTTAGATACAACACTAATGATAACTTCATCATGAACTGTTTGAATCTCAAGCTTACCAGCAAATGGTGCTTTGATTTTAGGTTCAACTAAAAGTACAGCTGCGTTTCTTCTGTTTGCAACGACAGTTTTACCATCTTTTGACTCATATGTTTTAAGGTTATAGTAACGAATAAAACCTTCACGAGATGCTAGAACTTGACGCTCTTGAGCAGTACTAGATGCCGTACCACCAACGTGGAAAGTACGAAGTGTAAGCTGAGTACCTGGCTCACCAATTGACTGAGCAGCAATAATACCAACAGCCTCACCTGCACGAACAATATGTCCAGTTGCAAGGTTAACCCCGTAACATAATGCACAGATACCGTTTGTACTTTTACAAGTTGTTGGTGTTCTAATATGTGCAGTTTTGATTCCAGCTTCAGCGATAACCTTTGCAGATACTTCATCAAGAAGAGTACCCTCAGCATAAAGAATCTCGTTTGAAATAGGATCAATAATATCATCAGCTAAAACACGACCATCAAGTCTGTCTTCTAAAGACTCAATAAGAGTATTTTGATCTTGAATATCAGAGATCTCAATACCTTCGTGAGTATGACAATCATGCTCAACAATCTTAACATTTTGTGCAACATCAACTAGCTTACGAGTAAGGTAACCCGCATTCGCTGTTTTAAGTGCTGTATCGGCAAGACCTTTACGAGCACCGTGAGTTGAAATAAAGTACTCAATTACATTAAGTCCCTCTTTAAAGTTAGAGATAATCGGAGTCTCAATAATATCACCAGAAGGCTTAGCCATAAGACCACGCATACCAGCAAGTTGACGAATCTGTGCCGCTGAACCACGAGCACCAGAATCAGCCATCATGTGAATAGAGTTAAAACCATCTTTATCAGTCTCAACTAGTTCCATCATTTTTGCTGCTAGAGTGTTGTTTGTATCAGTCCAAACATCAATAATCTTATTGTAACGTTCTTGTTCAGTTAAAAGACCAGCTTCAAACTGCTTTTGAATCTCAATAACACGAGCTTTTGACTCTGCAATTTTTGCTGGTTTCATGTCAGGAACACGAATATCATCAGCAGAAATAGAAACACCTGATTCAGTTGCATGTTTAAAACCTAAATCTTTAAGTTTATCAAGGAATCCAGCAGTTACACCGATACCACCATGTTTTTGAACATAATCAACTATCTCATTAATAGCTTTTTTCTTCATGATTCTGTTCCATAACTCGGCAGGAACGAAGTCTGGAAGAACAGCTTTAAGAAGCATACGTCCAGCAGTAGTATGAATAATACGACCATCAATACGAGTTCTAACCTTAGCATGTAAATCAAGAGCATCATGCTCTAAAGCGATGTTAATCTCATCAACATTAGCAAAAAGTTTATTTGAACCTTTTACACCATTCTTTTCAAGAGTGATGTAGTAGATACCAAGTACCATATCCTGTGAAGGTGTAGCAATCGCCTTACCTGATGCAGGAAGCATAATATTCATAGATGCAAGCATAAGTACTTTACACTCAGCAATAGCTGCTGAAGATAAAGGTACGTGAACAGCCATCTGATCCCCATCGAAATCGGCATTAAACGCAGCACAAACTAATGGGTGAAGCTGAATAGCTTTTCCATCAATTAGCTTAGGGTGAAATGCTTGAATAGAAAGCTTGTGAAGTGTTGGTGCACGGTTAAGCATAATTGGATAACCATCAACAATCTCAGCTAAACACTCCCATACTTCGTTAGTCTTAGCTTCAATCATTTTCTTTGCAGCTTTAACAGTTGTAGCATAACCCTTATCTTCAAGTTTAGCAATCAAGTGTGGCTTAAATAGCTCAAGAGCCATTTTCTTAGGTAGTCCACATTGGTCCATAGTTAAAGATGGTCCAACAACAATTACAGAACGTCCAGAGAAGTCAACACGTTTACCAAGAAGATTCTGACGGAAACGACCTTGCTTACCTTTAATAATCTCAGAAAGTGATTTAAGAGGACGCTTGTTAGCTCCCTTAACTGCGTTTGCACGACGACCATTGTCAAAAAGTGCATCAACAGACTCTTGTAGCATACGTTTTTCATTACGTACAATAATCTCTGGAGCTTCTAGTTCAACTAAACGCTTAAGACGTTGGTTACGGTTAATAACACGACGGTATAAATCATTTACATCTGAAACAGCAAATTTACCACCATCAAGTGATACAAGTGGACGTAAATCTGGTGGAAGAACTGGAAGTACAGTTAACATCATCCAAGCAGGGTTATTACCACTGTTTAAGAAAGACTCAATTACTTTAAGACGTTTGTTAATAGTCTTTTTCTTAGCAACAGACTTAGTCTCACCAATAGCTTCTTTAAGGTTTGTGAAAAGGTCAACTAAGTCAATAGAATCAAGTAAATCACGAACTACTTCTCCACCCATACGAGCTTTGAAACCTAGTTCACCAAAACGTTGTACTAAAGTTCTGTACTGCTCTTCATTAAGAACATCATACTGAAGAACTGGAGTTTTAGCTTCAGCATCATAATATGCCTCACCACCAGACTCAACAATGTAAGCTTCATAGTAAAGTACACGCTCAAGGTCTTTCATCTTGATACCAAGAAGAGTACCAATACGTGAAGGTAATGAAGAAACATACCAAATGTGTGCAACAGGAGTTACAAGTTCGATGTGACCCATACGAGTACGACGAACCTTAGTAGATGTTACTTCAACACCACACTTCTCACATACTACACCCTTGTAACGCATCTTTTTGTATTTACCACAAAGACACTCATAGTCTCTTACAGGTCCAAAAATTTTCGCACAGAAAAGTCCATCACGCTCAGGCTTAAGTGTACGGTAGTTAATAGTCTCAGGCTTTTTAACTTCACCATTTGACCAAGACATAACCTTCTCAGGTGATGCAAGGCGAAACTGTAGTTGCTTTATATCTTTTGGTCTATTATCTTCTGTTACTTGAACTGCTACTAATTTACTCATCGTCTTCCACCTCGTCCATAATCTCTACATCAAGTGCTAGCGCTTGTAGCTCTTTTGTTAATACAAATAGTGTTTCAGGAATACCAGAAGCTGGTATTAACTCACCTTTAGTGATTGCTTTGTAAGCACGTACACGACCATCAACATCATCTGATTTGATAGTTAACATCTCTTTAAGAACTGCAGAAGCACCATATGCTTCAAGAGCCCATACTTCCATCTCTCCAAATCTCTGACCACCAAATAGGGCTTTACCACCAACTGGTTGTTGTGTAACTAGAGAGTAAGGTCCAGTTGAACGAGCATGAATTTTCTCATCAACAAGGTGATGTAGTTTAAGAATATACATAAAACCAACATTTACACGCTCTTTTATTTGCGCTCCAGTTTTACCATCAAAAAGTACTACTTTACCATCTTTGTCCATGTTTGCAAGTGCATAAAGTTTTTCAAACTCTTCTGCGTTTACACCTTCAAAGATTGGTGTGGCAAATCTAACTCCACCTTTAGCCCAGTCTCTTGCATGCTTTAAGAACACTTCATCATTCATATCGCCAATTACATTCACCGCGTCCATCATACCCGCTACATCTGCAATAGAAATCATTTTTGAACGAAGTCTATCAATGTAATCTTTTTGTTTAGTATCAAACTCTTCTTGAATTTGGTTACCAAGTTCACGACCTGCAAAACCTAAGTGCATTTCAAGAATCTGACCAATATTCATACGAGAAGGTACACCTAGTGGGTTAAGACATACATCAACTGAACGTCCATCTTCCATATAAGGCATATCAACTTCAGGAACGATTATAGAAACAATACCCTTGTTTCCGTGACGTCCAGCCATTTTATCACCAACTTTTAGATTACGTTTTGTTGCGATATAAATCTTAACATACTTAACAACACCATTTGGAAGGATGTCATCTTTTTCTAAAATAGTTAGTTTTTCTTCATGCTCATCTCTGAAAACACGCTTTTGTTTTTGGAAATAGTTTTTAGTTTTTGTGTACTCATCTTGAATAAGTTCACTAAAAGATTTAACAACATTGTTCATAGCGAAACGATTTACTTCAGCTAAGTCACTACCATTAATAGTATCTCCAGCCTTGTACTCAACATCACCAATTTTTACATCTACTAAAAGTGCTTCACGAGTAAGAAGTTTTGTTACACGTAACATCTCTTCTTTATCAATCATAAGAAGACGGTCATAGTGCTCACGCTCTAAGTAATCTCTCTCTTCTTTTTCAAGTTCTAAGGCACAAGGATCTTTGTCGTAACCTTTTTTTGTAAATACTTTAATATCAACAACAACACCTTCCATAGATGGAGGACAGTAGAGTGATTTATTTACAACATGACCAGCTTTTTCACCGAAGATTGCACGTAAAAGACGCTCTTCTGGAGTTGGCTTAACTTCACCTTTAGGAGAAACTTTACCAACTAAAATCATACCACCAGATACAGTAGTACCTATTTTTACGATTCCAGACTCATCTAAATGAACTAATTCATCATCACGAACATTTGGAATATCACGAGTAATCTCTTCAACACCATGCTTAAGTTCACGAGCTTCAACTTCTTTCTCATAAATATGAACTGAAGTAAATTGATCTTTACGAATCATACGCTCAGAGATAACAATAGCATCCTCAAAGTTATAACCATTCCATGGCATAAACGCAACCATAGCATTAACACCAAGTGCTAACTCACCTTGATCCATGTTTGGACCATCAGCGATGATTTGACCCTTATTCACAAATTCACCAACTTTTACAATTGGCTTTTGAGTGAAAGAAGTATTTTGATTCGTACGTAAGTTTTTCTGAAGTGCGTAGTAATCTATATAGATCTCGCCATCTTCTTCGCCCATTACGTAGATATGCTTACCATCTACTTTTTCTATCTTACCAGCACGGTTAGCTTTAATACACTCCCATGCATCACGAGCAACAAGTTTTTCAACACCTGTTCCAACCATTGGAGAGTTAACACGTAAAAGAGGCACTGCTTGACGTTGCATGTTTGATCCCATTAGGGCACGATTGGCATCATCATGCTCAAGGAATGGAATTAGTGAAGCTGCAACACCAACAACCATATGTGAAGAGAGGTCAGCATACGCACATTCAGTTGGACTCTGAAGAAGAATCTCACCATCTTGACGAATTGCAATTAGCTCTTCAATAAACTGATTATTATCATCAAGTTTATTTGAAGCTGCCGCTATTTTAACACCCTCTTCTTGAGTTGCTGTAAGGTAAACAACTTCATCAGTTATTTGACCATCTTTCATTATTTTATATGGTGCTTCAATAAATCCATGCTCATTTACTTTAGAGTAAGTTGCAAGAGTATTGATAAGACCAATATTTTGACCCTCTGGAGTCTCAATTGGACAGATTCTTCCGTAGTGAGTCGGGTGAACATCACGTACTTCAAAACCAGCTCTTTCTTTAACAAGACCACCCTCACCTAGTGCCGATAGACGACGCTTGTGAGTAACTTCTGAAAGTGGATTTGTTTGATCCATAAATTGTGAAAGTTGTCCACCAGAGAAAAATTCCATAATAGTAGAAGTAATCATTTTTGAGTTGATTAAATCATGAGGCATAAGCTCAGCCATTGGACCACTCATAGTAGAAAGTTTGTCACGAATAGCTTTTTGCATTTTTACAAGACCATTGTGTAACTCATTTCCAAGTAACTCACCGATTGAACGGATACGTCTGTTACCAAGGTGATCTCTATCATCGATGTGACCTTGACCATTTTTAACTTTAATAACATACTTAACTGACTCAATAATATCTTGTTGAGTAAGAACAGTAATATATTCTGGAATATTCATTCCTAGTTTATGGTTCATCTTCATACGACCAACTTTAGTAAGGTCATATCTTTCTGGATCAAAGAAAAGTTGGTTAACAAAGATTTTTGCTGCTTCTTTTGTTACTGGCTCACCAGGACGCATAACTTTATATATACGGATTGCTGATAAATCATTTTCATCTTCTATCTCTTCAGTTTGCTTAAGTAGTTTAAGAGAATCAGCATCAGCATTAAATGCATTGATAATTGAACTATCAACACCTTCAGCTAAATCATTAGCAATTTTAAATTCACTAATACCGATTTCTGCCATCTTTTTAAGCTTAACTTCATCAATATGACTCATAGTATCAAAAAGAATTTCACCTGTTTCAGGATCAATTATAGCTTCAGCTAAGTAACGATCAAGAAGAACTTCTAGTGGGTACTGAACTTCTTTAAGACCATCATCAATTAATTTTTGAGCTTTTTTAGCTGAAAGTCTCTTTTGAGATGCAACTAAAACTTTATCATCCATATCAACTAAATCATAAGAGATACGAGCTGAGTAATCTTTCGGATTAAAATCAAGTGAAAATTTATTGTCACTAATTCTAATTGTCTGAATTGGGTAAAATAGTTTTAATATATCTTGTTTAGAGTAACCTAAAGCACGGAACATAATAGTTACAGGAACTTTACGACGCTTATTAATTCTCATATAAAGAATATCTTTAGGATCATACTCGAAGTATAACCATGAACCACGATCCGGAATAATCTGACCAGTATAGATTAGTTTATTTCCAGCAGTAGTAGATTCTTCTTCTTTGAAGATAACACCTGGTGAACGGTGAAGTTGATTTACAACAACACGCTCAACACCATTGATGATAAAAGAAGTTCTATCTGTCATAAGTGGAATATCACGAACAAATATATTTTGCTCTTTAATATCTTTTACACCAAGTTTTTCTTTAGTGTTCTCATCTCTGTCCCATAAAACAAGACGAGTTTTCATTCTTAGGCTTACAGCATAAGTAAGTCCACGTTCCATACATTCACGAACAGTATACTTAGGGTTTGCAACTTCACTACCAATATACTCAACTGTAAGTCTGTTTTGAGTGTCATGAATAGGGAAAGCTGATTGAAATACTTTTTCAATGCCGCTAGCAGATCTGTCTTTTGCATCAATCATTAAAAATTTATCATAAGAATTTTGTTGGAGTTGTAGTAGATTTGGTACTTCAATTGCTTGAGGAGTTTTAGAGAAGTCTACACGAAGACGGTTTCCGGAATATAAAGTGTTTAACATAGGCTAACCTCGATGAGTAAGTGTATCAATTCAAGCGTCCTTGAATGATCATTTAGGAGGCTCTTAAAAGAGCTCGATTTTTTATAGTGCTTATAAACGACATAAGGGCACTTTTACAAGAGGAAAAAAATCCTCTTGTAAAAGCGCCCAAAGTGCATGTTAAGGAAACCTAGAAAAAGAATTTAGTTCTTTTTCTAAGTCGCGCTTTAGCGCAGAAATTACTTAACTTCTACTACTGCACCAGCTTCTTCTAAAGCAGTTTTTGCTTCTTCAGCAGCATCTTTATCTACGCCCTCTTTGATTGTAGATGGAAGACCTTCACAAGCTTCTTTAGCTTCTTTTAGTCCAAGACCAGTAAGAGCACGAACAGCTTTAATAACAGCAATTTTCTTAGCACCAACATCAGTAAGTACTACATCAAATTCAGTTTTTTCAGCAGCAGCTTCACCAGCAACAGCTCCACCAGCAACAGCAACAGGTTGTGCAGAAACTTGAAATTTTTCTTCGAATTCTTTAACAAGCTCAGAAAGCTCAAGAACAGATAAGTTTGAAATAAATTCTAATACGTCTTCTTTAGTAACAGCCATAATGACTCCTTCAGTTTTTTATATTTTTTGTTTTGTGATTTACATCACGGTTTAGAAGTGAAGACTATGCTTCTTCTTCTAGTTTCTTTCTAAGAGCGTCGATTCCAACAGCCATATTCGTGATTGGAGCCATCCAAGTAGCAGCAAGCATACCAAGAAGTTCTTCACGGCCAGGAAGTTTAGCGAACGCTTCGATTTTAGCTATGTCTGCAGGTTCTTTATCTAAATAACCAGCTTTAATAACAAATTTCTCATTTGACTTAGCGAAATCAGCAGCAACTTTAGAAGCGCTAATAACATCATTTGACCAAATAAAGATATTTGTATCTTTGATCTCAACACCTTCCATATCACAGTTTCTCAACGCGATAGTAGCAAGAGTATTTTTAACAACCTGAACACTTGTATCTTTTGCACGTGCATTTACACGTAACTCTTCTAGTTTACTTACAGTTAAACCTTTGTAGTCACATATTACAACAGCAGTAGTATCAGCAAATTCTGTAGTTAATTGTGCAATTAACTCAGCTTTTTTTGATTTTAACATTTATTTCTCCTTTCCAGACATAACTTCAAGAGGGGCGAGAAAGGCTCGATTAAGCTCATTACCAACACGGTAAATACCCCCAACTATCTTCAGTCCAAGTATAATTTCAGATTTTTACAATAAAAATCTTTAGTTTAAGATACAACTATCTCAAACTAAAGATTTCAAACGCCTTAATGGCGTTTAAAACTACTTAATATCTGCTAATTCGATTACATCAAGTTTAACAGCAGGACTCATAGTTAAACTAAGAGCTGCGTTTTTGATATAACGACCTTTTGCAGATGCTGGCTTTTGCTTGTTGATAGCAACAAGAAAAGAAGTAAGGTTTTCAGCAATTTTATCAGCATCAAAAGAAGCTTTACCGATACCTGCATGAATATTACCTTTTTTGTCAACACGGAAAGCTACTTGTCCGCCTTTAACATTTTTAACAGCAGTTGCAACATCTGGAGTTACAGTTCCTGTTTTAGGATTTGGCATTAAACCTTTTGGCCCAAGAATACGACCAATTTGTCCAACAAGACCCATACAATCTGGTGCAGCAACAACTACATCAAAGTTGAAGATTCCAGCTTTAATATCAGCTACTAAATCGTCAGTACCAACGATATCAGCACCAGCAGCCTTAGCTTCATCAGCTTTAACACCCTTAGCAAAAACTGCAACACGAACTGTTTTACCAGTTCCATGAGGAAGTACGATTGCACCACGAACCATTTGGTCAGCGTGACGAGGGTCAACATTTAAGTTCATTGCAATTTCAACAGTCTCGTCAAATTTTGCACTTTTTAAATCTTTAACAGTTGCAGCAGCTTCAGTAACACCGTAAGCCTTGCTTGCATCAATTTTTTCTACTAGTTGTTTATATCTTTTGCTCATTGTCAAATTCTCCGTATAAATTCTTCCACATAAGTTTTAAATCACTGTGGTGTTTGATTATTAAAGGTAGAGATTAGTCTACTATTTCGATTCCCATTGAACGAGCTGTACCAGCTAAAGTGTTAGCAGCCATATCTTTGTCATCTGTATTTAAGTCAGCGATTTTTGCATCAACAACTTCCATTAATTGAGCACGAGTAAGTTTTCCAACTTTGTTTTTAAGAGGATTATCCGTACCTTTTTTAAGGTTAGCAGCTTTCATTAGTAATGCAGATGCTGGTGGTTGCTTAGTGATAAAAGAAAAACTTCTATCTGTATAAACAGTAATAACAACAGGAACTTTAAAGCCCATCTTGTCTTTTGTTTTTTCGTTGAATGCCTTAGTGAATTCCATGATGTTAACACCACGTTGTCCTAATGCTGGTCCTACTGGTGGAGCCGGGTTAGCTTTACCAGCTTCAATATGTAGCTTGATATAATCCATAACTTTTTTTGCCATGTTATTTCCTTTGTATTTGATTTAACTGTGTTAAGTTTAAACTTCTTGGTGAAATCTAAACTTAATTCAGTTGAAAATCTAGTAAATTTTACTAGATTATTTTTTCAACTTGTGTATAAGAGATATCTACTGGAGTTGCACGTCCAAAGATTGAAACATTTAGTTTAAGTGTTCCATGTTCTAAGTCATACTCATCAACAGTTGCTGTAAAGTTAGCAAATGGACCATCAACAATACGAACAGTCTCACCATTATCAAAAAATACTTTTGGTTTTGGAGCAGCACGATTGTTTACACGATCCAAGATAACATTAATATCATGTTCACTTAGTGGTGTAGGGATGTTTGACTCTCCAATAAAACCTGAAACCTTAGGTAATGATTGAATCATATGTTGAATCTCTGTACTTAAGTCAATAAGTGCAAAAACATAACCTGAGTATAAAGAACGTTCAGTTACTTTCTTCTTACCATCTTTAACTTCGATAACATCTTCAGTTGGAACTATTACTTCTGTAATAGACTCTTCTAAATTAAACTCTTCAATCATGTTGAAAATTGCATCTCTTACTAGTCTATCATTTCCGTAAGTCTGTATAGAGTACCATTGGTGTGCCATATCTAATCCTTAACCTAAAATCGCTGACATAACTGATGACATAAGTAAATCAACAAGTGCTAAAAATGTAGCAATTACAGTTACAACAATTACAACAGATATATATGCTTGTTTAACCTGTCCTTTTGTAGGAAAAATTACTTTCTCTAACTCTAATCTTGCATTTCTAACATGTTTACCTAAGTTCATCATCTATATCCATTATTTCAAAATATCATCTATTATAAATAAAGCTTTAAAGCTTCACTAATAATAAATGGTGGCAGGCGCAGGGGGACTCGAACCCGCAACACCCGGATTTGGAATCCGGTGCTCTACCATTGGAGCTATGCGCCTATAAAAGAACCAAATTAATTTGGTTCAAGTTCTCGAAAAAGAGAAACTGTAATTACAGTTTCATCTCTTTATGAGTTGT
>Ga0256824_10000940_pt1 | contig 11240 bp, 9 predicted proteins | sample CV67metaG_FD_191570 | JGI IMG/M metagenome (GOLD analysis project Ga0256824, IMG submission 191570) | Hydrothermal vent microbial communities from East Pacific Rise, Pacific Ocean - CV67 | ecosystem: Environmental > Aquatic > Marine > Hydrothermal vents | place: Pacific Ocean: East Pacific Rise...
ACATAGGGTTAAAGTGCTCTTCTGTAATGAACCATGCTGATTGGTAACGACCATTTGTCTCTGGCATAACTAGTGTTGCAGGCTCTTTTAGGTCTAAAACGATAAAAGAGTAAATAGTATCAAAGTTAATTCGCATAACAGTTCTATCTTTAGGGTCTGCACCTTTTTTATTGTGAATAAATACACCAACACCATCTGTACCAGTTGCTTTGGAAATTTTCTTTACATAATCAGTAAAAATAACCTGAGTCTCTGCAAGTGCATAGTTCTCATCTGTTACTTTTGTTGTTGTTTGAGTAGACTTTGTACTTGTCTTTACGTCAGATGTATGCGTATTTACTTCCTGAGCATCTTGACAGCCACTCATTGCTAACATTGCTACAAGAGCAGTACTATAAACTATTTTTTTCATATTTCTATCCTTTGTTTTTATTTAAATTAACGTGGAAATAACCACTGAACCTGAACTCTCATTTGCCAGTCTTCATTTCTAGCTTCAGGAGCAATTACATTGTAATACGCATGAATTTGTGCAGTAAATGGAGTACTTCCCATCTTCATAGCTTTACCAACACCTAGTCCTAAAGGAACTACCCATCGGTTATCACTATCTGCTTTCCAATCTGCAGTAATAATAGGCACAGAAGCGATGAAAAGGCCATCTCCTAGATTATAGTTTACAAAAGGTTGTAAGGTCATAGAGTTAACTGAACTATCCCCTGTAAAAGACCAAACATTTGAAATGAGTCCACCATAAACCCATTTTCCATTCATTGCTAAAGCAACTGCTGAAACACCAGCACCCCATTCTCCAAATCCTAGTGAATTATCTGTAGAAGTTGGAATTAAAACAGTTGGTCCAACACCCCATACTATACCACTTGGACCAGTCTTTTTCGGTGTGAAAAAGCCAGTCATTGTTGTATCACTAAGACCCCATGTATCTGAGTATCCATTATATGTTACAGGTAAGACAGTACGTGTTACTAATGTCCAATCATCACCAATATCAAAAGGAAGAACAGGTTGAATATTTGCTATATTTCTAACTTCATCTCCAAAATAAGTATTATTTTGAATAGGTAAAGAATACATTGCTGTAAGTGGATTTTGAGAAGCTTTTGCTATCTCTTCAGTTGACATCTCTGCAGAGAGTACACCAGGTAGAAGAAGTACAGATAAAGCAATAGTTGCCATAGTTGTTTTCATTTTATTCCTCAGGTAATAAATTTTATTATTCTGTATTGTAGGGTAATAATATTACTTTTGTCTATCCTAAAAACGAATAATATTAAGTAATCTAAATCTCATCTTTTCTTTCAACACAGTAAACACTCATCCCATTAGATAATTGATAATCTCTTTGTAGTGTATCTGATGGTAATTCTAAAAAGAGTTCTTTATAATATCCTGAAAACCGTCCCATATGCTTGAATCCCCATTTTTGTGCTACTCTTAGAATAGTAATTTCTGTTGAAGGTGATGATTGAAGAAGTTCATGATACACAAGGTTAAGCTTCATTAAACGGATGAAAATAGAAGGTGTAAATCCATAAAGAGACTTAAATGCTGTTTGCAATGATTTTTCACTTATTTTATATTGAGTTGCTAATGTTTCAACTGATACAGTACTATCCATATGATTAAAGAGTTGTTCTCTTATCGTAAGGGCTATACTTTCTGACTTTGTAAAACTAGGAATATTTACTTTTTGAATATCTATAGAGTTTATAATTGCATCTGTTATTTTCTTTTCAATGGTTTGAACTGTTGGAATATCTAGTCTTTCTTCTGTATATGTTTCAAATATAGTTAAAAGTTCTGTTTGAATTTTTTTATCGTAGTCATAAAAAAACTTATCAACATAAGGTTTGAGTCTATTATAAAGAAGGGAGTTGTCATCTTTACTACAACTTATATCGATTATTTCAACACCTCTATTTGTTATAAAGTTATAGATTTTTTCACTTTGAGTGATAATTACCATATCTGTTTGAACTTTCATCTCTTGCAGTGATGCTTTGTCCTCTACATTGATAAGAATACTAATATTGATAGACTCTTTAGGAGAAGCATAGTTATACATAATGCCACCTACTTCTTTGGTATAAGAGACTTGCATATTTGTAAGTTTTAAAATTTTAAAGAGACCATCCACACAGTTTACACGAAGTTTATAGTGACAAAAAAGAGTCCAATCAACTGCATATTTTGCCATTTCCAAATAGCTCTTAAACTTCTTTTCAATACATTCGCCATTTTCTAACTTTATTGTATCTACTATTTTTTTCTTTTCCATAAACTCATAATAGCATTATTTTCGTATTAAGGATAGACACTATCTATAAAAAGTGTTATCATTCAAAATAATATCTAGAAATTTAAAATTGGAAAAAAATGAATTATTATCTTAAAAAGCTTACTATACTTACAGCTACAACACTAATTTCAACATCTGCTTTAGCAATAGATGATGGTCCAAGAATGTACTGGAATGCTCCAGTTGACTTAAATATCATGCAAACATATGCATGGAGCATGCATGGAAATCAAACAACACCTGATGGCTCAAACTTTGATCCAGATGTATCAGCGAATATGAATCTTGCAGTTATCGGGTACAACCGTATTATTGATTTATTTGGTCGCTCAACTATCCTAACTGCTGTAATTACAGCTGGTAATATTTCTGGAGAAATTGCTACTCTTACTCAATCTACACGAGGCTATGGAGATCTTTATGTTCAAGGAACATTTAATCTCTATGGTGCTCCTGCTCTCTCCATAGAACAGTTTGCAACTTATGAGCAAGACTCTGTCCTCTCTCTAATAGTTGGACTAAGTATGCCAACTGGAAAATATGATAATAAGAGTGCTTTAAATATGGGAACAAACCAATGGGCAGGTAAAATAGCCCTTCCTTTTATGCAGACTATTGGAGCTTGGAAGCCCGGTTCTATTACAACTTTTGAAATAACTCCTGCTGTTTGGTTCTATGGTGATAATAGTGATTATGGTTTAGCGAGTCAATCACTTAGCAAAGATCCACTTTATTCTGTTGAAGCGCACTTAACACAGGACATTACACCTACATTTTTTGTGTCACTTGATTATATGTATCAAAATGGTGGTAAAGGGAGTATCGATGGTTTAGAAGTTGCACCTAAAGTAGATGCAGACACAGCTGGTCTAACATTTGCATATATGATCAACGAACAACTTCAATTTCAGTTTCGTTATGCTTCTTCTCTCAACCCTAGTAAAACGGAACTCTCCGCAGATATAACAGAGTTAAATTTTAACTATTTTTGGTAGCACTAATAATAAAGTTTAATGAACTATTTTAACCGAAGCAGTTAACCCAAAACGCAGCTCTACTCCCTTGGGGAGTTTATCTAATTTTATTCTTACAGGTATACGTTGGGCAAGTCTTATCCATTGAAAAGTGGGTTTTATACTAGGGAGTAAATTCGCTCCAGGGTTTCCATCAGAATGGGCAATACCCCACCCTATAGATTCTACTACACCTGAAATAGGTTTATCCTCATAAGCCATTAGAGTTACCATTGTTCTGTCACCTATGCTTATATCTTGAAGCATACTCTCTCTAAAGTATCCAAAAACCCAAAATGAGTTTGAATCAACAAGTGCTAAAATTGGTTTATTTGCCACAGCCTGTGAGCCTATTTGAAAGTTTATATTTGAAACATAACCATCCACAGAAGCAAAAACTTTTGTAAATGTAAGGTTAAGTTCCGCAGAATTTAGGCTCTCTTTTAAAGAATCTATTTTTGCTAAAGATTTAAGGTAATTGACTTCATGACGGATAAGATCTTTTTGACTGATGGCTCCTTTATCTTTTTTTGAGATATTCACAACTCTTGTATACTCTACTTTTTTTCCTCTTAAATTTGCTCTTTCACGTTTAATCTCTGCGTTTACTTGTGCTACAGCAATAAGAAAAGGAGCTTTATCTATCTCAAAGAGTAACGAACCTTTTTTTACAAACTGGTTATCAATGATTCCTATCTTTGTAACTGTCCCTGAAACTCGAGGGGAGACCTGAATAACTTGTGCTCTTACTTGTCCGTCACGAGTCCAAGGGTTTGCGAAATAGTCTTGATATTTATTATAACCGAAGTATATAGCTGTACTAAAGAGTATAAGACTGAGTGTTATTTTTATAAAAAATTGTAAAGTTTTCAAATTTATTCCTTTTATATCTTAATGAAATAGGTATCTATAAGTAAAATATAGAGTGTTAAAATAGCTAAAAATCCGAGAGGTATGTGTAAAATAAATTGCGAAATTCGTAATTTATTTAAAACAACAGTTGTAATAATTGTCGCTATTAATGCCATAATAAATACCAATAGTAATGGAGAAAAATATACTCCATTTATTATGATTTCATGCGGAAAGTTATTTATCATTTTCATTCTCCAGATAATCACCCCAGTCTACTCCACGTTCTTTCATAGAGTCTAGATCTTTTGTATTTATATACTCATGTTGTTCAAGGTTAAAACTACCACCAAGAGCTTTATACAAAGAGATAACTTGAAGAGCAATATTTCCTTTTATCTGAGCATATGCATCTTCATTTCTCGTAAGACTTTCAACTGTGCTTAGCAAACGCTGGTATGTTACAAGTCCATTTTCATATTGAGTTACTGAGAGGCTATAAGCTCTTGTTGTAGCCTCGATAGCTTGTTTGTTTAACTCTAGCTGTTTCTTAGTGAGTCTATAACCATTAAGTGCATTAGAGACTTCTCCTACAGCTTGCAACACCTTTTTGTTGTAGTTTGCAAGACTTTCTTGAAATTTAGCATCTTGAATTCTAACCTGATTTTTTATACGGTCATATTGAAAAATATTCCAAGAAAATGAAGGTCCAGCACTAATTCCGATGGCATCACCTGCTGAGACCCAAGAACTTCCTGCATTATTTGTGTTAAGTCCTACACTTCCAAAGAGTGAAAAGTGAGGATAAAGTTCAGCTTCTGCTGAACCTATACGAGCACTTTGTGCTCGAGCTTGAAGTTCTGCTACCTGCAAATCAGGTCTGCGTTTAACTATATCAGCATTAATTTTAAAATCATCGGATAAAGTAATGTTTGGTATAAACTCTGTTGAATTCGTTTCTGCAACTTTGAGTATTTGTTCTACATCTTGAGGTAGGATACCGAGTAAAATAGCGATAGCATTTTGTGATTTTACTTGGGTAAGTTCAAGTGCTGGTAAAATAGACATAGTTGTATAAAGTTGTGTACGAGACTGCTGCATATCAAGTTCTGAAACATTTCCTGCATTAAACTGTATTTCAGTCATTTTTGTAACTTGTTCTTGAATCTTTATATTTCGTTTGGCAAAGGCTATTCGCTCTTGTGCTGTAGTATAGTTTATATAGTTCCTAGCAACTTCTGCAATGATACTCACAAGGATGTCATCATACGAAGCTATACTAGCATAGAGAGTGGCTTCACTGGACTCTATCCCTCGAGCATATTTACCCCATACATCCATTTCCCAACCTACATCAAAACTTACTCCCGCAGATGCAAAGTTATTTCCACCTGCTCTCATCCCCGCTAAAGATCCTGAAACACTCTGTAGTTGTGGATAAGTTAATCCTTGTGAAATACCTAAAGCAGTACGAGCTTGAAGTATGCGTAAGCCTGCTCCTCTAAGGTCAAGGTTTTGCTCATAAGTCTTTTCAACGAGAGTATTAAGTGTTTCGTCATTAAAACTTTTCCACCACTCCTGTATACTCTCATCACTCTTAGTGAGATTTGTATCCCATGTATCTGGAAGTTGTTGTTCCTTCGGTTTTTTATAATCGGGGCCAACAACCGAACATCCTGCACCTAAAAGGAGTAGGATACTTGTAATAGGGATAAGAATAAAGTTCTTTTTTTTCATATTAAAATCTATTTACCTTTAAAATTTGCCACTCTATTTTTTTCATCTCATTGTAGTAACTTTTGAGAGAAGTTTGCTTAGTTATGTACTCACTACATGTACTACTAAAGGAAAGTATTTCTTCTGGAGTTATAGGTTTAAAGTATTTTGTATCTATTTTTGAACCCCAAAGTTTCATCTTGTCTGTTGTAATTACTAAGTGCTCTTTATGATAGCCTATTTTGAGTTGCTCTATCCATGTGAGTTCTTTTTTCATCTCTAGTTTTGCTAAAGAGTTCGCATGCAGAACAAAACGATCTTTCATAAGAGTAAAAAGATGTTCTGGTTTTGTTGAAAATGGGAAATTATGAAAAAACATGAGGATAATTAAAAACATATAAAAGGTAAGGAGTGTAGTGAGAAAAACTGCAAAATTATAGTTCATTTCATTTCCTATACCTAAGATAAACATACCCAGAAGAAAAAAAATAGTTAGCTTTTGGTTTATGACATAAAATGCAATAAATGTGTACATAAATATAAAAAGAGCTAACTCCCACCCATAAACTAAAGTTGGAAGTACAAAAACATACATTGCTGTTGCAAAAATAAAACCAACACTAAATAGGATGACAAGGATACCGGGTTTAAGAGGTGAAAAAGTTGTAAGCATCCCTATTAAGACAGCAAGCATAACTACTAAAAACCCCGCTGGGGGATTGACATAAATCCAGTAAGCTACACTTACCCAAAAAATAACAAAGAGTTGGAGTGTTGCTTTAAAGTATTCTGGGTCTAACCATATGAACATTCTACCTTTAGGTGCATCATTTAATGTACTTTCACTTTCCGTCACAGGCCACAAAAATACTCCTACACCACTATAAATTAATATACCAAAAAGCGTCATATATGTTCTGTCCATACCATAGAGAAAAGCATTCTCTGGACCTTGTAAAAAAATGACCATTATCATCACAGCACTGAGCATAAACGCAGTACTATCACCTTGGTAAGCATAGTAAAGGTAAGTAATAATTGAGATAAGAATAGACATACTTATGAGATAAATCATACGTTCTTGAGGAAAAAGTGCAATGAGTGTCATACCAAGGATTGCACCTATTATAGTACCGATTACACGGAGTATACCTTTTGTAAGGCTATCGCTAACACCACCTGCACTGGCTATGAGCATAACAGTCATTGCTGCTGTGTTTGGTTGATTCCAGCCCATTGCCATAGGTATCATGTATGCGAGCATTAAAGAGAGGGAAACTTTAAGAGAGAACTTTAGTTTTTGCATTATAAAATTTCTTTCTTAAATAGGATAAGCATTTAGTCTACTAATTCCATCTCTGTTTTTGCATCTCCACTCACCCATGCCATAAATAGCTTGTATGTAAGTGCAAGACCAACTGCTCCAACAAAGAGACCAAGAACACCAGAAAGCATCATACCACCGATAGCACCAAGTAATATAACTAACATAGGCACATCAACACCACGACCTAAAAAGATAGGTTTTAAGAAGCCATCACTTGCTCCAACTATTACTGCATAAACTGCAAATATGGTTGCAGAAGTAGGGTCAGCATATGAAAAGACATATGCAATGATTGGACCGAGGATAATAAGTGCTGGAAGCTGGATTATAGTTAAAAACATCACACCAAAAGCCCAAACCCAAGCAAAAGGAACATCTATCATAAGCATACCAATAAGGGCAAAAGTTGCTTGAACAATAGCGATACCTAAAACACCTTGTGCAACACTTCTAATAGTCATAGCTGAAAGTAGTGACCACTCAACTGCATCATCACCAACAATACGACGTAAAATTGTTTGGTAAGCATTTACCCCACTATCTGCCTTGGCTAAAAATACACCAGCAATAGCAAGGGCTAAAACAAAACCAAAGATACTTCCAAGTGTACCCATAATCATACTGGCTACTTTTTTAGAGTACTCTGCGAGTTGTGGTTTAAACTTTAAAAGTGTGTCTTCTAAGTTTAATGCCGCAGCATTCCATATAGTGTAAACTTTTTCACCAATAATTGGCCACTCTTTTACATTTTCAGTTGGAGCAGGAATTACAATATTTCCACTATGAAGATCTGTTACTAAAACCTTAGATGAATCTATAACAGACTCAGAAAGGAGATAAGTAGGTACTAAAAGTCCACTTATCGCTACTAAAGTAAAAATTGTTACAAGGAGAGTACGTTTTATTTTAAAAGTCTTTTCCATTTTCGAAATAAGTGGTGCGAGAGAAACTGCTAAAATAACTCCCCAAAGTACTGGTATTATAAATGGTTTGAGTATAAGGAATGCATAGTATAAAATGATTCCAAGTAGTGCTGCTTTTATAAGTATCTCAAATGCGACACTTACTATTTCTTCTTTATTTAAATTTGTTTGCATCTTATTCCTTATTGTTTAATTTCATCTGATTAACTGTTTTGTAGAACCAGCCTCTATCGTAGTAACGATTTAAGTCAAAGAGTCCCGCTTGAACTGGGTCACTCTTGTTGAAGTCATTTTGGAACCAGTCAAATGTTTTCCAAAATTCTGGGTCATCACGACTAATAAAGTACTTTTTAAATTTCAGTTTATACTTTAATGACCCATCGAAGTTTTTAAGTACATCGAAAAATTCTGGTAAATCTTTATATTCTACTTTTGCAAAAAGGTTTGGATAAGATCCAATATAACCTTTTACAAAATCAATACTATCATGTTCTGGACTTGCAACTTCTCCATTAAACATAGAGTTTACATTATCATGCCATCTATTTATAATAATAGAACCTACAAGATCTTTTTTATTTGGCATTATTATATGTAAAAGAGCAATATTAATATGATTGTCTGTTACATAATTTATAAAACCTGTTCCAGGAGCTGTCAGTGAACGGAAACCATTACGTAAGTCTTCTTCTGTTGTAAACTCTTTTGGCATACCTGGTGGTGTTTGACCTTCACTATAGTAGTTAATACTATCAAACTCAATACCTGTCTCTTTTAAAATACGATTATTTACAATATTTTCTATAAACTCTCCACGCACATATTTAGAGTCATATTTGACTGCTGTTTCTCTATCTCCTGTAAAGTCAAACTCTAATTCTTGTATATCATCATCTCCAATATACCATGATTTAAACATTCCTAGACGTCTCTTTTTAGGCATATAATCTAAAAAGTTTAGTTCACCTTCCATACGGATATAATCAAAATAACGACGGATATTTGTTTGATGAGAAATATTACCAAAAACATCATAACCAGCTACAAGTAAATAGTAAATACGCTCAAGCTGAGAGTAGTCAAGAACCCACATAGTACGAGGCAACTCACCAATAACACCTTTTTGAACGGATGCTGAATTAAAGTGACGGTATATTGTCATTAATGGAGCATCACTTGCCTTATTTCCTGCCCAAATTGCTTCTACACCTTGTCCATCGGGGTATACTTTATCATAAAGTTTTTCTTTATCTAAGAAGTACTGTTCAAACTTTTCTTTATAATCATCACTAAAAGTATGACGAACAGCTTGAGAACTTGTCTCAATAGGCATCCTTAAGTTCTCTTTTTGAGCCATTAAAAACTCTGGATGTAAAACACTTAAGTCATGTTTTGGGTCTTGAAACATCAACCAGAAATGATCATGTATAACATTTAGAGCCATTTGACCACGACAAACTGGACCACGAATGAATGTCATGATAATATAATGAGAATTATCAAGTAAAAAGTTATAACGTGATTCTGCTGGAATCTGGTAGAAGTTTACAAAAGGATTTGCACTCACTTCTGTATCATAACTCATTACATGAGGTTTTTCCATCCATTTTGGTTCGATAAAAAGTTCATTAATACGAACCATCTTTGCATCATTAAAACGAACAACCATATGTGTTTTATGCACAATAGTAGAGTGTATTTTCACTAAACGGTAATAAAAATTTTCTACCTTAGGGTCATCATAAGGACGAAGTGAAGGGATTAACTTTACAGGTTGTGGTGACTGTGTAGTTGATCGAACCATTTCATAAAACTCTGTTGGTGCTTCTGTAAAGTTCCAGTGAGCTAGGTGTAAGTGTTCATAGAGGTAACGAGCAGTCATTACATGTTTAGCATCACCTTGGTTAAAGAAACTTTCCCATTTTTGTATTTCAATTGCTGCTGTTTTACTTGGAGTCTCTAGGGCTTTTTGCTCATCTGCATTTGGACCCTTAGCTCCTTGATGTAACCATGCTGCTAGAGTAGTATATTCACTATCAGTTATTTGAGGAAGACCATAAGGCATACCATGGTTTGGTTTTTTCTCCATGTACTCAGCTATTTCTTTTTGATCACGAGGGCAGATTAGTTTATCTTCTTCTGGATCATAAGAGCCAATGATTTTTGGATTTTTCTTCTTATCATAAAGCATCTGCATCATGATAGAGTCATTAAAGCTTTCATTTGCATCATAGTTATCTGTTATAGAATAGAACTCTTTTTTTCTCCACTCCTCTGTGCTTTGTGCATCTATAAAGAGTCTTGTAGGGTCTTGTGCATGTAAACGTAGTGCATCATAGACAGCTATCTTACTTCCACCACGGTCTACTCCCTCAAAAGAGCTGAGTTTTGTTTGACATGGTGAGTTGTAGCATGAGTGACATGATACACAGCGTTTGTCTAGGATTGGTTTTACATCCTTTATATAATTTACTTTTTCAGCTCTTACTTCTACTTTTACAGGAGCTAGTGCAGGTCTTGAACATGCATTAAATATACCTACAAATATAAGTAATGGTACAAAGTACAATGATTTCATTTAGTTTCCTTGCTTTTGATTTTTCGATTTTCTAAGTCTTCAGTAGAAAAGATATCATCTTTGAAGTAGTCATACTTTCTTTTTATATGCTTAATTCATCCTATTAAATGTTCTTAGTTTCTTATAAAATATACCTCATATAAAGAAGTTGATTACTTTATTATATCGTGTTATACTCTTCAAACCACTTACGAACATTTACCTCCATATGTATATTATCTTATAATTAGGAGTATAGGTAACAATGATATAAGAAGATTTTAAAAAGATAATAGCAAGAATATTTTCATATGTCTATCCTAAATACGAAAAAATTTATTGGAAAACTATCTATTCGTTATCTTTTATAGTGTCTAATAAAATCACTTACGGACTCTATAAATTTTAACGAATAGTAATCTTATCTATATGCAACATAAATTCTATCATTGTCTCACGTAGATACATTATAGCATCATCAAAATAAGCAAGAGGTCTCTCTTCTAAACTTTGAGCTTCATACTCATACTGT
>Ga0256824_10000941_pt1 | contig 11231 bp, 9 predicted proteins | sample CV67metaG_FD_191570 | JGI IMG/M metagenome (GOLD analysis project Ga0256824, IMG submission 191570) | Hydrothermal vent microbial communities from East Pacific Rise, Pacific Ocean - CV67 | ecosystem: Environmental > Aquatic > Marine > Hydrothermal vents | place: Pacific Ocean: East Pacific Rise...
GAACTTTTAGCCATATTGGCTCCTTTTATTTTAATATGATTTTATTATAAAACTATTGACCTATAAAGTCAAGTTTTTTACTTTGCTTCTCTTACCTAAAGCTTATATGATATAATAATTCCCAATGAAACAGTTTATCTCAGCTAAATATCGGTGTTTTGTACTCTTTGTTGAGATCTTCTTAGTGATTTTTCTGCTTCCTGTTTTTTATAACTATATACCCATCAGTAAAGATGCTTCTACAACCTTTCATATTAACTCTTCCAATATAGATGATGTGGTCTCTACTTTGGAAAAGAACGGCTACAGCGTAACCTTTATCGATAAACTGATGTTAAAACTTGTGCAGGTTCCGGAAATTGGTTGGTATCATGTAGACCGTGATGAATATGGCCGTTTACTCTTCTTTGAAAATATGTATAATAAAAAAACAGATCGTACGATGAATATTGTTGTGTATGCAGGGGAAACTACTGAAGAGATCATCACCCGTCTTGCCAATGACATGAAACTGGATAGAAAAAAACTGAAAGAACTTCATAAGACATTTTCACGTTTTGGAGGATCGGATATATTTGCACAACGCTATACCATCGCCAGAGATGCAGATGAAAAAAGTACACTGCTGCATCTTTTTTCTCTCTCAAATACGATGTTGTCAAAATTTAAAACAGAAAATTTTACAGAAGAACCGGACAGTGCAACACTGAAGGTTTTGTTGACTATTGCTTCTATTATACAGAAGGAGAGTAACTCTGCCAAAGAAATGCCTCTTATCTCTTCGATCATATATAACAGGCTCGAAAAAGGGATGAGGCTCCAAATGGACGGAACACTGAACTATGGAAAGAATTCTCACACCATTGTGACTCCGGAACGGATCAAAACAGATACGTCACACTACAATACCTATAAGTATAAGGGCTTGCCCCCTGCACCACTCTGTTCCATAACACCGGATGCACTCCATGCTGCAATGCATCCTGCTAAAAGTAATTATCTGTACTTTATGCTCAAACCGGACGGTACACATACTTATGCTTCAAGTTATAAAAAACATCTTAAAAATATAAAAGCATTCAGACTCTATCAAAAAGAGAAGAAAAAACAACAAGCTTTAGAAAAAATTGCCCAGGAAGAGAAGAAAAAAGTGGAAGAGAAAAAAGCTAAAGAGAAGGAAAAAGCTAAAAAGATCAAAAAAGAAGAGGAAGCAGTCATAGATCAGAATACAAGTATATTACAGTAATCCTTCATCTGAAAAACTATAATATCCGTCTTTTGCCAAAATAACATGATCCAAGAGTTCTATGCCTACCAGTTTTGAAACTTCTTTTAAACGTTCTGTTATCTGTATGTCTGCCCTGCTCGCTGCCAATGTTCCGGAAGGATGATTATGAGCAATAATGATCCCTGCTGCTCTGTCAGCAATGGCATCAGCGTAAATTTCGCGGGGATGCACAATACTTTGATTCAGTGTACCGATAAATACTGTACGAACATTGATAATATGAGAAGCTCCATCAAGTGTAATAGTTAAAAAATGTTCCTGATTTTTTGTAGAAAAAGAACGTAACTCTTCATACACTTCCCGTGCAGAGGTAATACGTTTGTTCGTACGGATAAGATAGCGTTTTGAAAGTTCAATAGATGCAATGATCTGTGAAGCTTTGGCGAGACCAAGACCGTGGATCTCACAAAGTTTATCCAGCGATAAAGATTCAAAGTCATTATCCATAAGTGAAACGATCTCTTTTGCAAGTTTTCGTACATCCTTCCCCTGAATGCCGGAGCCGAGCAATATGGATAGAAGTTCATCATTTTTAAGTGCTTCAACACCTTTACGAACAAGCTTTTCTCTTGGTTTATCATCTTTATGGAGTTCTTTTATGGTTTTAAGTTGTGACATTTTCTACTACCTTATTCATAGGATTCTATAATGTAGTATAAAGTAAAAAAAAATGTTGAGGCAAAAATATGTCATATTGACATATTTTAAATATATTTGTTAAAAAATATTGTGAACTTCTGCCATAAAGATGGTTCTTTTAAAAGCTCTTTTTGCATCTCTTTATAATTATTCAATTGACGTTTTGCAATATCCAGATCTTGAGAAAGCATCCCTTTTGCATTTTTAATATGTTTCGCTTCAAAATTATTCTGCATCTAACACTTTCTCTATTTCATGCATAGCATCTTCATTTTTAAGTCTGAACTTAATTTCAATACGTCTTGATGCATCTTTGTCTTCTATGCCATCCACTTGTATAGCATCAAGATAAGCACGTCCCGATGCTATCATAAGAGGTTTAATATTGTTCTCTTTTGCGAAATCAAGCGTAAGTAAAAAATTCATTACTGCAAAAGCACGTCTCTGTGACAGATCCAGGTTATACAGATAGCCACCGTCACTGTCAGTATGACCTTCTATGATGATCTTATCCAAGTGTGGTTTGATCTTTGAATTGGTTACCAGGGCACCAATATATTCTTCAAATACTTTTTTCAATTCAACTTTTGCACCCTCTTTTAACGTTGCAGATCCTTTATCAAAAAGAATATTTGATGAGACTCTCAGAGAACCGGATTTTTTGTCTATCGCAACTTTATCACCCAACTCTTCTTTCAGTGCAGCAATGACCTTCAACTTAATACCTGTAAGAGATTTGATCTTAGCTTTTTGGCTTTGCAGCTTTTCAATCAATCCATCATATTTCGTCTTTCTCTCATCCAAGGCATTGAGTAGTTTTAAAAGTTTTTTATCTTTATTTTCTACTGTTTGATTGATGTCAGTAAGTTGATCAGAAAGGACAATTATTTGTCCCTTGTAATCTTTAAGTCTCTTAGAAAAACTTTTTTTCTCTTTTTGCAGTGTTGTATTGGTATCTTTTAAAAGATTTTGTACTATCACTACTTTTTCACTCAATATATCTTGTTGGGTATTTGCCTGAAGTAACATTTTATTCAGTTTATTTATCTCATCTTCTTTAAGGCTGATCGTTTTTTTATTCTCAGAGATACTTTTATTTTTTGTATCTATAAGTTTTTCTTTCTTTCCGAGGAGTGCTATATTTTCATTGAATGAGACATTAAGATCGTCAAGTTTAGCTTCTTTTATTTCAAGTGTTTGAGAGATATGAGCAAGGCGATCTTCTTTTTCATGCAAATTACTCTTAAGAATGATGGATTTGGATACGATCGCACCTATAAGTAAAATGAAAACAAAGAGCAATCCTGCCATCAGGTCTGCATAAGATATCCAAAAGTTAGAGCCGTCATCTGTAAATTTTTTTCTAAACATAGGCTTACTTTTTATCCTCTTTTTGTGAAGCCTGATTCTCAAGTATCATTTGATTTTGTTCAGAAATAATTTTTGCAAAAGTGGACAGTTTTTCCACTACCTCTCCCATTTCAGAATCTATCTTGTCAAAGGTATGTTCAACTGTTCCATCGAAACGCTCCATAGATCTTTGAAGGTTTATTGCGTTAGAGTTGAACCCTTCTATATTCTCTTTTATGGTTTCAACTGCATTCACACTTTCCTGTCTGTCATGTACTCTGTTGAGCGTATCTCTAAGATCAGAAGAAGCTTCCCTCATATGATCATTCAGTAGAGAAAAAGAGTCCGTTGTACTGTTCACTATGGTTGTGAAATTTTTCAAATACTGTTCATTAAGTTCTTTAATGAAGTCCATGTTAAAGGTCTCTTTAAGTGTTTGAACAATTTCCTGATCTTTAAGCTCAGACTGCATATGTTCATGCTTGATCAGTTCTGCTTTTTTCCATACACGTGAATCATAAAGTTTTTCAAGATCATAAATGTTTTTATCTACTTTGGTATTTCCTCTTTTTTCAAAGTAAGTCCAGATGAGTGAAAGTGCGATCCCGTAAATAGAAGCATAGAATGCCGTACCTATCCCCGAAAGAAGGATTGAAATTTCCTGGTCAAGTGCATTGAGGTCTTTGACTGTAAAGTCAGGCATAGAGATCGCAATAGCAATAAATGTACCAAGTATTCCCAGCATAGGGAAAACCGAAGGGGCGACACGCGCAAAGTTGTCATTACGGATATCTTTGTAGTACTCCGCCATAAAATCATTGACATGCAGTGTAGACTTTGTTTTTCCCATAATGGTCAAAGCATTCGCTCGCAATTCATCCTGAAGCTTCTCTTCCATTCTGACAAATGAACCTTTCATATGACAGGCAGCATAATTTGCATTATGGCGTATAAAGAACACAAAAACAATAAAAATAAATGTTATGATAATAAGGGTATGGATCTCCACTTTTAAAGGCAGAACACCAACATATCCCAGTACAAGACCTACGAGAAAAAGCAGAGGCAGTAAAACGATAACAAATGAGTTTGGAAAACATGACTTGGAGGTTTTATTATGTGGGGGCATAAAGTATTCCTAATATATAAATTAGAAGTAGTATATCTAATCTATATTAAGTATTATATTTAATATACTATATTATAATAGTTATAACCAAAATTTAAATAGAGGAGCGTATCTATGATTGATGTCAAACAAGCATTTAATACAAGTTTTCCTAAATTTTCTGAAAAAGCACCTAAAAAGCTTACTGATATAGTAATAAAAGGTATGCAAAACATCTTCCATGAAGAGACATTTCAGGAAATATATAAGAAAAATTATTATTTGACAGGATTGGATTTTGTAGATAGTATGTTGGAAAATCTAAATATCCATTACACAGTAAAGCAAAGTGAGATAAAAAATATTCCTTCTCATGGAAAATTAATGATTATAGCCAATCATATCACCGGGGCATCCGAAGCTTTTTCTTTGGTTCAACTTATCGGACAAAACAGAGAAAACAAAAAAGTAAGACTCATCGTAAATGGTATGCTGATGGGAGTAAAACAGGCTTCTGATATTATCATTCCTGTTGATAATATCAGTGGAAGTATTTCAAGAAAAAGTTTACGGGCAATTACAGAAGCGTTAAATAATGAGGAAGCAGTGGTTATTTTTCCTTCAGGTATTGTCAACCGGTTAGGCTTAAATGGTATAAAAGATACTACATGGAAAGCAAGTTTTTTAAAATTTGCGCAAAAAACAGGTACACCTATATTGCCAATAAGAGTGGAAGCAAGAAATAGTATACCATTTTATTTCGCATCCTTTCTTCTCCCCAAAAAAATCAGCGGTTTTCTTTTACCTCATGAGTTTGCAACTACATACAAACGAAAAGATTTGCATCTCAATATTGGGAAATTAGTTCCAGTTAGCTCTTTTTCTGATACGAATATTTCAACAGATGCATATACAAAAATGTTCTATGATCATTTGTATACACTTGGTACATCAAAAAAGAAGATATTTAAAACAGAAACCACAATTTCCTCATCACAGGATAAACTTCTCTTGAAAAAAGAAGTAGAGATTGCAGACTTTCTAGGAAGAACAAATGATGGTAAAATGATTATACTCCTTGAACCAAATAAAGCACCATATCTTATTAAAGAGCTTGGTCGTACCCGAGAGATATCATTTCGTGCCATTGGTGGAGGGACAGGCACAGAAAAAGATAATGACCTCTACGATACTTACTATAAGCATCTCGTATTATGGGATGAAGATGATCTTGAAATAGTTGGAGCATACAGAATTGGGGAATGTGAACACATTATTGAGGATAAAGGAAGAGAAGGACTCTATACTTACAAATTGTGTAATTTTAATGAACACTTCGGTGAATATTGTCATAATTCCGTAGAATTGGGAAGAAGTTTTGTTCAGCCTAAATATTGGGGAAGCCGTGCACTCGATACACTGTGGCAAGGTATAGGTGCATATCTTGCAGCCCATCCTCATATAGTTCACACTTATGGTACAGTGACCATAAATGCAGAAACACCTCCCAAAGCAGTAGCCGCACTGGTCTATTTCTATTCTCACCATTTTTCATGTGAGACCAATATGATGACTGCTAAAACACCTTATGTTTTAAGTGATGAAGACAGAGAAGAATTCAGTGCACTTTTCGACACCCTGACATACAAAGAAGGTTTTAGAGTTTTAAAAAGTTATTTAAGACAGCTGGGTACAATGGTTCCTACACTTTTCAAGCAGTATGCAGAGCTTTATGAAGAAGGTGCAGTAAGATTCTTTGATTTTAGCGTCAATAAAGAGCTTCATGGTGTTGTAGAAGGGTTTATTATTGCAGACAATTCCAGAATGAAACCTAATAAGAGAAAACGTTACATAGTCAACTCTGAAAAAAGAAATATTGGAAACTCCGTCTCAGCCTGATATACAATATTAAAATAAGATAGGTTTTCCCCAATACCTATTTTAAAAGCTATAAGATATATCCATAAAGACAACTACTTGATCTTTTACCAACTCAAACAGTGGAGAACCTCCCATAAAATCAAGTACCCCAAACGAAGTATTGATTGCATCTTCAATCTCATAATCTATCCATGCACGATGGTATCCACCTTCATCAATTTTCTCCCCATAGAGATTAAGTAGATAATTTGCATGCAACGTATCATCCAAGAAGTTTGAATTGATACGCAACGCCTGCTGATAGGTATTTTGTTTCAAAAGATTCTCTTCCGGTACATATAATCGTTTATCATATTCTTTAAAGTGTCTAACTGCAAAATCATATGAGATCGTTGTATTAGCAAAGCCCGAATATTCAAATCCTATCAATCCATCCATACGTATGAGTTGCCTATCCTGTGTAGTGGTATAGGTCAATCCGCTGAAATATGCTAACTCTGTTTTAAAAAGCCAAGAACCATCAACATAGTTCAATGCTGTACCAAACATGTTATTCTTATTGTGGCTATATTTTTTGTTCAATACTGTTGGAAGAAGCTGTTCATAAGGAACATATCCTCTATCTTCATACAATCGAGACGCATAGAAGTTCACATCCCATCCTTCAAAGTCTGCACCAATACTTAGTGCGAAAGTAGGATCAGAATAGGACTCATTTTCCAAAGTATAAACAGGTAATCTTTTTTCAACTCTTTCACTATACGACTCTTCCGGACTTAAAGGGTTATAGCGTGAGCCGTAAGGAGGATCTTTTGTAAAACGCTGTTCCAATATAACAATAGGAGTAATACGCCAAGCATCAATCTGATAATCAAACCTTAACATGGTTACAGGCAAACGTAGTTCTGCAATATCAATGATACCTGGTCTTCTGTTATCTAAAGGATTCATTACATCAGTAATTCGGATGGTATCACTTCGTCCCCAAACCACTACCTGTCTTCCCCATTTTGCATCAAAATTTTCAAATATATTCCATTCAAAATAGGCTTCAAAAAGTTCAACTTCTGAACGTAATGCCTCGACTTCTGCAGGATAATAGTCAGCATTACTCATATCAAATACCGGGTCATAAAATGCTCTTGCATTGATCTTCACTTTTAAACCATTCTCAAACGCATGCTCATAGTCCAGAAAAAAGGACTGTCTCAACGTATAAAAAATATTTTGAGGTCTTACAGCATCATGAACAATAGCACCCTCTTGTGTCAGCTTTCCTGAAAAATCCGAAAAGAAACCTGAAGCGTTTTCTCTGCTTTCTCCTATTGAATTACTTTTATTATTGTCTGACCCTTCTATAATATCCTGACCTTCAGAAGTATTCTTATGATCAATATCTGCCAAATTTTTTTGTATAATCTGCTCTGATATTCCCGTATTTATTTCATCAAATCCTTCAAAAGCTTCTTCTACACTTTCTGCATTTAAGAGAGTAGCGAGTATAAGTGAAGTTAAAGCTAAAGAGATTTTCATAGACTACAATCCTTTTTCTAATCGATGTGTAAGAAATTCACTATCACTAATGGGTCTATTAAGCTTAGTATTAGAGAATTTTAATAAGGTCTTATGCAGAATATGTTTTCCTTTTTTGGTTGTCATACTTGTTTCATCAACGACCCAGATTTTACCCTGTTGATGTAATTTTGTAATATCCATATATTTCTTCTTTCCCCCTCTCATAAAACCTATGGAACGAACAACTACATAGTTGTCTTTTCTTACAATACCTATACTTTTTGAATAGCCGGACTCTTTTAAAACTTTTTTACTACGTGGTGTGGATTCAATCATCCATGCTGCATGTCCTCTTACTTTTGTCTCCTTGATAAACTTAAAATCATAATCATCTAAACTTGTTTTCGTCATATCAAAATAAGAAAAATCTGACCCCATAAAGCTTGAAGACTTATCTGAACTTGGTATTCTTTTTACTTTCTTAAGGGCAGGAAGGTAAAGCCACTGCTCATCATCCTTCTTACTATTACTGTAGTTATAGGTTAAAAATGCTGTATTTTTTACATCAGCAGGAGACTTGAAGAACATTACTTTTCGTTCATCTTTTCCATAGTCCTTACTGTAAGACTTCATATTTCTTTTTCTCTTATTTCCATTTTTATCTATCAGTACCATAAGTGTATTCTGTTCTACAGTCTTACCATCATCTCTTGCATCCACTTTTTCCATAATTCCTCTTGCTTTTGGGTCATCTGCAAAGAGTGTATCTGTCATTAGGGTAAATATGAGGCTTAAGGTAAGTAAGAATATTTTTGTGGTCATAGAGAGTCCTTTAAAGTACTTGAAAAAGAAAGATATACTATTTAATTTTTTAATTAAACAGCTAGTATACAAATTATTAAATATGATTATAATACAATTCAGTTGATAGTTTTCAAATTTCAGATGATTAAAAATGTTACTATATCACTTGTGTATTATAGTAACTTACCATTTGGAAAATCATACATTAACATTTGCTTTCTCGTCTTCATTCTTATCCATAACGGAAAGAAGTGCAGGAAGCAAAAGGAGATCTGTCAGTAAGGCAAGTACCAGTGCTGTTGCTGTCACAATACCGAAATTTTGATTGGGAGCGAAGGTACTAAAAGCAAATACTGAAAATGCCCCTGAGAGGACAATAGTTGTAAATACAATCGCTTTCCCCGCATAATGCAACACTTCATCAAATGTTTCTGCCATAGAGAGACCACGCCTTCTTGCCTCAAAATATTTGACTAAAAAATGTATGGTGTCATCAACCGCTACTCCAATAATAATGGCACCAGCAATCGCTACTCCAAGATCGATCGTCATACCAAGCCAACCGATTACACCGATTACCAACATCACAGGAAGGATATTGGGAAGGAGCAGGATCCAAAGGATCTTCAAACGCTTAAAGATTAAAAGCATCATCAGCGAAACAATCAGTAGTGTCATACTTAATGAAAAGATTAATGTATCCGTCACATCTTTTTGCATAAAAGCATACATAACTGTTTGTCCCGTTGTTGTAATTTTATAAGGTGTTTTAGCCCACCATTTCTGTGCAAAACGTATCATTTCAAGATCTTTACTCGTATCCACAATATTACTGGAGATCATCAGACGAAATTTTTTCTGATCAAAATCAATCTGATCTGTAATTTCCATTCCCTGTGCAAGCGAAGAAGTATAAAGAAGCAAGTATTGTGCAATTAAAGCCCTACTTTTAGGTACAGTTTCTTGATTATTCAAGACCTTATTATAACGTTTAATAACATCCAATAGTGAAGAGATATGCCTAATATCTACAGGAAAAGCTTCATGATACTCTTTATAAAATTTCTCAACAGTTTGAAGAAAAGCAGGCTCTTTAATACCATCTGCTTCACCACTGTCAATAATGAATGTATATGACATTGGACCAGTAAGATTCTGCATATTGAACTCTGCTGCTTTACGTACTTCCACCTCTTTATCAAAATAACGAATGGTATTGCTGTCTACTTTTGTATAGATCAATCCAAAACCTATGATCATCATAAACAGTGCTGAAAATAAAATAATCTTTTTATCGTGACGTACAATAAAAGAACCATACCCAAGAGTATGTAATGTATCTTCTTCCTGACTATCTACCTTTTTTATATCTTTTTTCAATAAAAGTAACACAGCAGGCATCCACAACACAGAGATTATGAAGGCCAAAATTGCACCACTTGATGTAGCAATACCCAAAGTTGAGATAGGAACAACTTTTGAAAATATCAAGGTACTGAAACCTACCATCGTAGTCAGGGAAGTTAACATAATAGGAACAAAGTTTTTATTCAGTGCATCATGAACTGCATCTACATTATCTGCACCCTCCTTCCTTTTCATCAACCAAACTGAATAAATATGTACAGCATCAGCCACACCAATAGCAATAATAAAAACGGGGATATTCACAGTGAAATTGTTTAGTTTATACCCAAGTATTACTTGTAGTGACAAAACAGATAAAAAGGTAAAGAGTACGACCATGACCGGTATTAAAGAGCCAGAGGCACGGCGAAAAAGTAGATAGAGTAGAACCATGACGATGAGTAGTACCAAAGGAGTAAAGGTCTTTAGATCATGCCCTGCAATATTAATGAAAGTCTCCGTCATGACCGGTCCACCATTCAACCAATATTTATATCCCGTCATATGACTTTCTGGAATAAGTATAACTCGCAAATCCCTCATTACATCTGCAGTAAGTCGTGCATCTTCATTGACATCAGCATCAAGTCGGGCTACGATCCTTGTTGTCGTACCATCTTTTGAAATATAAGATTCCAGTACAATAGGGTCGTGAATAGCAATTTCTTTACGTTTTTTAAGAAACTCCTCTGTGCTCATCTCCAAATTACCAATGAAATCATCTACCAGTACATCATCAAGTGCACTGGGTTCTGTATGGATATACTGATAGTTTGTAATAGAATCTACACGGTCAATATGGTTCATGTTCCACAAGGCTTCTGTAATCCGTTGTATACTACCCAAAGCTTTTTTATTGAATATGCCATTTTCATCTTTAAAAATGATAGTCAAACCATTATCATTAGAAAAATCTGATCGGAATTGATCATAATCCTTCAGTGCTTTTGAATCTTTTTCAAACCATATACGGTAACTACCTGCAAGTTCAAGATCTCTTAAATTCAAAGCAAGCAGTAGCACCAATAGAGGAACTAGAATGACAATTAGCAATTTGAACTTTCCTAAAAAAGTAAGATAATTTTTCATAATTAAGCCTTTATATTCTTTTTTTATGATGGAAGAAGTTTCCTAATAAAAATATTTTTTATTGATATTTATTGTAGCATTTTAAGGCTATTGTATGAGTGAGTTCAACAGAGTCCTGACTGTAATTCATTTTTAATAGCATCAGTTCTA
>Ga0256824_10000942_pt1 | contig 11208 bp, 3 predicted proteins | sample CV67metaG_FD_191570 | JGI IMG/M metagenome (GOLD analysis project Ga0256824, IMG submission 191570) | Hydrothermal vent microbial communities from East Pacific Rise, Pacific Ocean - CV67 | ecosystem: Environmental > Aquatic > Marine > Hydrothermal vents | place: Pacific Ocean: East Pacific Rise...
AAGGACTTCATAGAGTTTTTTCAGAAAACTTTCCGATTACGGATACACGTAATCAATTTGTTTTAGAATTTTTAGACTATTTTATAGATCCACCACGTTACACTATTGCAGAGTGTATTGATAGAGGATTAACCTATAGTGTGCCCTTAAAGGCCAAACTAAAATTATACTGTACAGATGCAGAACATGAAGATTTTGAAACTATCGTTCAAGATGTTTATTTAGGTACAATTCCATATATGACTCCTAAAGGATCATTCGTGATTAATGGTGCTGAACGTGTAATCGTTTCACAATTACACAGATCTCCAGGTGTATTCTTTGGACAATCTAGACACGCAAATGGAACTAAATTATACTCTGCTAGAATTATACCATTTAGAGGTTCTTGGATTGAATTTGCTACTGATATTAATTCAGTAATGTATGCATATATCGATCGTAAGAAAAAATTACCTGTTACTACACTATTCCGTGCAATGGGATACGAAAGTGATAAAGATATCCTTGAGATTTTTGGACTTGCTGATGAAGTAAAAGTTTCTAAATCGGGATTAAAGAAAATATTAGGAAGAAAATTGGCTGCAAGAGTTCTTAGAACTTGGGTGGAAGATTTTGTTGATGAAGATACTGGTGAAGTTGTTTCTATTGAAAGAAATGAAGTAGTATTAGATCGTGAAACTATTTTAGAGGAAGAGCATATTGAGATGATTCTTGATGCTAACACTAAAACAATTACACTTCATAAAGAAAATGTAAATGCTGCAGATTATGCTATAATTTACAATACATTACAAAAAGATACATCTAATTCTCAAAAAGAAGCAGTTGAACATATCTATAGACAATTAAGAAATGCTGAACCGCCTGATTTTGAAACTGCAAGAAATGTATTTGATAAATTATTTTTCTCGGATACAAGATATGACTTAGGTGAAGTAGGTCGTTATAGAATAAATAAAAAATTAGGATTAGACACTGATATCGATCAAAAAGTTTTAACTAAAGACGATATTATTTTAATCATAAAGTACTTAATTGAACTAATCAACTCTAAAGCTGAGATTGATGATATTGATCACTTAAGTAATAGACGTGTTAGAACCGTTGGAGAACAATTAAATAACCAATTTGGTGTTGGTTTAGCTCGTATGGCTCGTACTATTCGTGAAAGAATGAATGTAAGAGACAATGAGGTATTTACACCTATTGATTTGATTAATGCTAAAACATTATCATCTGTTATTAATTCATTCTTTGGAACTAATCAGTTGTCTCAATTTATGGATCAAACCAATCCATTATCTGAGGTAACTCATAAAAGAAGACTTTCTGCCCTAGGACCTGGTGGATTATCTAGAGAAAGAGCTGGTTTTGAGGTACGTGATGTTCACTATACTCATTATGGTCGTTTATGTACGATTGAAACACCAGAGGGACCAAATATTGGTCTGATTTCTTCTTTATCTGTTTATGCTAAGATTAATAATTTAGGTTTCATTGAAACGCCATATTGGCAAGTTGAAAATGGAAAAGTTCAAACGGACAAAACACCTATCTATTTATCTGCTGAAGAAGAAGAAGGATTATTTATTGCAGAGGCTGATAAAAATCTTAAAAAAGATGGATCATTTTCTGTTGATAGAATTAAAGCACGTTTAGAGGGAGATTTTCCTATTGTAGATGTTAAAGATTTGAAACTGATGGATGTTGGTTCTAATCAAATTGCTTCAATTGCTGCATCTTCAATTCCTTTCTTAGAGAATGATGATGCCAATAGAGCCTTGATGGGATCTAACATGCAGAGACAAGCGGTTCCTTTATTGAAACCAAACTCTCCTATTGTTGGAACTGGTATTGAAAAATTAGTAGCTAGAGATTCTAGAGTATTGATTAATGCTGAAGGAACAGGAGTTGTTGAATACGTTGATGCTGATGAAATAACTATTAGATATTCGTTATCTGATAATGATAAATTAGTTAGTTTTGATGGTGATGTTACTACTTATAAATTAGTAAAATTCCAAAAAACGAATCAAGGTACTACTATGAACTTAAGACCTATTGTTGAAAAAGGTCAAAAAGTTGAGAAAGGACAAATATTATGTGAAGGTTTTGCTACTCAAGCTGGAGAATTAGCGTTAGGTCAAAACTTAAAAGTAGCATTTATGCCTTGGAAAGGGTATAACTTTGAGGATGCGATTGTTATTTCTGAAAGAGTTGTTCGTGATGATGTATTTACATCAGTTCACATTGATGAATATACTGTTGACGTAAGAGATACTAAACGTGGAATTGAAGAATTGACTGCTGATATCCCTAATGTTTCTGAAGAGGCTACTAAAGACTTGGATGAAAATGGAATTATTAGAGTTGGTGCTGAAGTAAAAGCTGGTGATATTTTAATTGGAAAAATTACACCAAAAGGTGAAACAGATCCTTCTCCAGAAGAAAAATTATTAAGAGCAATCTTTGGTGATAAAGCTGGTGATGTAAAAGATGCATCTTTAAAGGCTTCACCTTCTTTAAAAGGTGTTATTGTTAATAAGAAATTATTTTCAAGAGCGATTAAAGATAGAAAGCAAAAAGCAAAAGATAAGCCAATGTTGGCTCAATTAGATGCTGACTATGATAAAGAAGCTGCTGAATTAAAATTAGTTTTAATAGGGAAATTATTACAAATTCTTGAAGGACATAAATCATTCGGAATTATAAATAACTATAGAGAAGAAATTCTTAAAAAAGGTATCAAATTTTCTGAAAAAAACTTATTAACTGTTGATTTTGCAATTGTTAGTCCTTATGAGTGGACAAAAGAAGAAGATATTAATAAATTAGTTCAACGTGTATTACACAACTTTAATATTAAAGCTAACGATTTATTAGGAAACTTTAAACGTAAGAAATTTCAAATTTCTGTAGGTGATGAATTACCAAATGGAATAGTGAAAATGGCTAAGGTTTATGTTGCTAAAAAGCGTAAGTTAAAAGTTGGTGATAAAATGGCGGGTCGTCACGGAAATAAAGGTATTGTTTCGAACATTGTTCGTAAAGAAGATATGCCTTTCTTACCAGATGGAACACCAGTTGATATCGTACTTAATCCATTAGGTGTACCTTCTCGTATGAACTTAGGTCAAATTTATGAAACTGTTCTTGGTTGGGCAGGTGAAGAATTAGGAGTTAAGTTTGCTACACCTATTTTTGATGGTGCTACAATGGATCAAATTAATGAATATACTGACAAAGCAGGTGTTCCAAGATTTGGTAAAGCATATTTACATGATGGTGGTACAGGTGAACAATTCGATCAACCAGCAACGGTTGGTGTGATTTACATGCTTAAATTAGGTCACATGGTTGACGATAAAATGCATGCAAGATCAATCGGACCATACTCGTTAATTACGCAACAACCATTAGGAGGTAAAGCTCAATTTGGTGGTCAACGTTTTGGTGAGATGGAAGTTTGGGCACTTGAGGCTTATGGTGCTTCTAATATCTTAAGAGAGATTTTAACAATCAAATCTGATGATGTTATTGGTAGAGCTAAAGCTTACGAATCAATCGTAAAAGGTGAACCATTCCAAGAACCAGGAATTCCAGAATCATTCAATGTATTATTGAACGAATTGGCAGGTTTAGGATTGAATATCGATTTAGACTAATTTAAGAATTATTAATTTAAAATAAAATTAAGAATGGCTTACAGAAAAGAAACAAATACAAAAGGTAATTTTAATAAAATTACCATTAGTTTGGCATCTCCTGAACAGATTTTAGAAAGATCTCATGGAGAGGTTTTAAAGCCTGAGACTATTAATTATAGAACGTATAAACCAGAAAGAGATGGTTTATTCTGTGAAAGAATTTTTGGTCCTGTAAAAGATTACGAATGTCACTGTGGAAAATACAAAAGAATCCGTTATAAAGGAATCGTTTGTGATAGATGTGGTGTTGAAGTAACTGAGAAAAAAGTACGTAGAGAGAGAATGGGTCACATTTCATTAGTTGTGCCTGTTGCTCATATCTGGTATTTTAGATCTTTACCAAATAAAATTGGTTATTTATTAGGGTTACCTACTAAAAAATTAGATCAAATAATCTATTACGAAAGATACGTAGTTATCCAAAAAGGTATTGCAGAAAGAGTTGGAACAGATGTAGAAGAATTAAACTACATGGACTTCTTAACTGAGGAAGAGTACTTAGATATTTTGGATGAATTACCAAACGAAAATCAATATTTAGATGATACTGATCCTAATAAATTTATTGCAAAAATGGGTGCTGAAGCATTACATGATTTATTGCAAAGAGTTGAATTAGATGAGTTATCTTTTGATTTAAGAAACAAAGCAAACACTGAAACGTCTCAACAACGTAAAAAAGAGGCTCTTAAGAGACTACAAGTTGTTGAAGCTTTAAGAGATTCGCATAAAAGGGTACCTAATAAACCAGAATGGATGATTGTTAAAGTTGTGCCGGTAATACCGCCAGAACTAAGACCTTTAGTGCCATTAGATGGTGGACGTTTTGCTACTTCTGATTTAAATGATTTATACCGTAGAGTTATTATTAGAAATAATCGTTTAAAACGTTTATTAGAGATAAAAGCACCTGAGGTAATTTTGAGAAATGAAAAAAGAATGTTACAGGAATCTGTAGATTCTTTATTTGATAACTCAAGAAAATCATCAGCTGTAAAAACTGAAGCTAACAGACCTTTAAAATCATTATCTGATTCATTAAAAGGTAAGCAAGGTAGATTCCGTCAAAATTTATTAGGAAAACGTGTTGATTATTCTGCACGTTCGGTAATTGTTGTTGGACCTTATTTGAAATTACATGAATGTGGTATTCCTAAAGGAATGGCTGCTGAGTTATACAAACCTTTTATTATTAGAAAATTAATTGAAAGAGGAATTGTAAAAACTGTAAAATCAGCTAAGAAAATAGTTGACAAAAAAGAAGCAATAGTTTGGGATATATTAGAAAACATTTTAAAAGGTCATCCGATTCTTTTAAATAGAGCCCCAACGCTTCACAGATTAGGTATTCAAGCATTCCAACCTAAATTAATTGAAGGAAAAGCGATTAGATTACACCCGTTAGTTTGTACGGCATTTAATGCCGATTTTGATGGGGATCAAATGGCGGTTCACTTACCTTTAGGTAATGCTGCAATATTAGAAGCACAATTATTAATGTTGTCTTCTCATAATATTAGAAACTCTGCAAACGGAGCACCTATTACAGTACCTTCTCAGGATATGGTTCTTGGTCTATACTATATGACCAAACTTAAAAAATCAACTAAAGAAGAAACTGTAAAAGGAGAAGGTTCTATTTTCTATTCTTCTGAAGAGGTTAATATTGCAAGAAACGAAAAAGTGTTAGATATCCATGCTCAAATCAAAGTAAGATTAGACATAATGGATGAAAACGGTGATTCTGAATCTAAAATTATCGAAACTACTGCAGGTAGAGTTATGTTTAATGAACTTGTACCTAATGAAGTTGGATATGTGGATGATGTATTAACTAAAAAAGCGTTAAGAGATGTAATTTCTAAAGTACTTGCTGTTTGCGGTACTTCAAGAACTGCTGATTTCTTAGATGACATTAAAAACTTAGGTTATGAGATGGCATTTAAAGGAGGACTATCGTTCAATTTAGCTGACGTTATTATTCCACCAGAAAAAGAAAAAATGATTGCAGCTGCAACTGTTGAAGTTGATGAAGTAATGAGTAACTATAATATGGGACTTATTACCAACAACGAACGTTACAATCAAATTATTGATATTTGGACGCATACTAATACTAGATTAACTGCAACGTTAATGGATAGAATTAAAGCGGATCAACAAGGATTCAATTCAATCTTTATGATGATGGATTCTGGCGCAAGGGGTTCTAAAGAACAAATTCGTCAGTTATCAGGAATGAGGGGACTGATGGCGAAACCTCAAAAATCTGGTGCTTCATCTCAAGATATTATTGAAAATCCAATTTTATCTAACTTTAAAGAAGGATTAACAATTTTTGATTACTTTATTTCTACTCACGGTGCCCGTAAAGGTTTAGCCGATACTGCCTTAAAAACGGCAGATGCAGGTTATTTAACTCGTAGATTAGTTGATGTTGCTCAAGATGTTGTAATTAATACTGAAGATTGTGGAACTTTAAGAGGTATCGTAGTTGAGCCATTAAAGAAAAATGATGCAATTGCAGAATCATTATATGACAGAATTTTAGGAAGAACAGCTGTACAAGATGTTAAACATCCTGAAACTAGAGAAATAATAATTGAAGCTGGTTTAGAAATAACTGAAATTTTTGCAAAAGCAATTGAAGTTGCAGGAATTGAAGAAGTTGAAGTAAGATCTGTATTAACTTGTGAGTTAAAAAGAGGTTGTTGTGCTAAATGTTATGGTAGAAACCTTTCTACAAGTCAAATGGCTATAAAAGGTGATGCTGTTGGTGTAATTGCTGCTCAATCTATTGGTGAGCCAGGTACACAGTTAACATTAAGAACATTCCACGTTGGGGGTACAGCCTCTAACATTGCTGATGATAACTCATTAGTATCTAAATTTACTGGTAAATTAGACTTTGATGATATTAGAACAATCACTAAAAAAGATAATGACGGAAACGAAGTTGAAGTTGTTATTGGACGTTCTGGTGAAGTTAAGATTATTGATGAAGAATCAAATACTGTTTTATCTACTAACATGATACCTTACGGTTCTCACTTTGCTATCAAAGGAAAACGTAAGATTAAAAAAGGTGATGAAATTTGTAGCTGGGATCCTTATAATGCTGTAATTATTTCTGATGCTAAAGGTCAAGTTGAATTTGAGAATATCAATGAAGGTGAAACATTTAGAGAAGAGATTGATGAGCAAACAGGGTTTACTGAAAAAGTAATTATTGAAACTAGAAATAAAAAGAAAATTCCTACAATCAAAATTATTGATCCAAAAACTAAAGAAGAAATTAAGTCATTTAACTTACCGGTTAATGCACATATTATTTCTAAAGATGGTGATAAAATTGAAGCAGGTGATATTTTAGTTAAAATACCAAGACAAGCAGGAAAATCTGGTGATATTACTGGTGGACTTCCAAGAATTACTGAGTTATTTGAAGCTCGTAATCCTTCTAACCCAGCAGTAGTTTCTGAAATTGATGGAATCGTATCTTACGGTAAAATCAAAAGAGGTAACAGAGAAGTTATAGTTGAATCAAGAACAGGTGATAAACGTAAATATTTAGCACCATTATCTAAGCATATTTTAGTTCAAGAAAACGATTATATCAAAGCTGGTCAAATTATGACTGACGGTGCTACTACTCCAAGAGATATCTTAAACATTAAAGGCCCTACGGCTGTTCAAGAATACTTAGTGAATGAAGTACAAGAAGTTTACCGTTTACAAGGGGTGAAGATTAATGACAAACATTTTGAGGTTATTGTACGTCAAATGATGTTAAAGGTTGAAATTCTTGAAGCTGGAGATACTAAATTCTTAGAAAACCAATCTATTCATAAAGCTGATTTCTTTGAAGAGAATAATTCTCTTTATGGTAAAATGGTGGTAACGGATGCTGGAGATTCTGAATCTATTAAAGCTGGTGAGATAATCACTAACAGAAAGTTAAGAGATGAAAATTCAATGTTAAAACGTAAAGACAAAGCAATTGTTGAAGCTTATGAAGCTAAACCAGCAACTGCAAAAGCTGTTTTACAGGGGATTACAAGAGCATCTCTTCAAACTAGAAGTTTCATTTCTGCTGCCTCTTTCCAAGAGACAACTAAAGTGTTAAATGAAGCTGCATTAGCAGGTAAAGAAGATAGATTATTGGGTCTTAAAGAAAATGTAATTGTTGGTCATAAAATACCAGCAGGTACAGGATTTAGAGAATTCCAAAAAACTACAGTAGGAATTAGAGAAGATTTTCACGCTGAAGATTAATTTTAATACACTATTTAAAATAGTAAAGGGTGACTTTTTAAGTCACCCTTTTTTTGTTGATTAGATTTTTAAATAAAAAAATTACAGACACACTAATATAGACACAGCTTTAATTATTGTGCGTGATGCGTTAGATTTCAATAGAGGGGATTCAATAAAACTGTAATTCAATTTTGATATAAAATAAGTAGTACAATTTAATTTTGTGCTTTATTCTAAAAGGGTAGTATATTCTTTAACCTTAGTGGGCTATAACCCCAGAGCCAATTAGTTCATCATTTGTATACCAAGCTGCAAACTGACCAGGACTTATTCCTTTTTGTAAGTTTTCAAATAGGATATACATACCATTTTCAACTTTTATTAATGTTGCTTTTTCTAAATCTTGACGGTATCTAATTCTAACTAAAAAGTCTTTTTTATTTTCGCTTAAATTAGTAGCATTATACACCATCTTTAATTCTGGTCTAACCCAATGAATGTCATTTTCGGTAATAAATAATGCTTGTTTATTTAAGGCAGGATGTTCTGCACCTTGCCCAACATAAACTGTATTTGTTTTAGTGTTAGTTTGAATAATGAATAAAGGCAACGGTGTTCCACCAACACCTAAGCCTTTGCGTTGTCCAATAGTAAAGTAATGAGCACCTTGGTGTTTACCTTTATTGATTCCCATATGTTCTTCAAAAACAAATTCATTTGCTAATGCTTCAGGATCACCAGAATTTATTTTGGATTGATAATCTACTAATTGTGGTAAATCAGCAGGGATTTCAATAATATTTCCTTCTTTAGGTTGAAGTTGTTGTTGTAAAAAAGTAGGTAATTTCACTTTTCCAATAAAACATAAACCTTGAGAATCTTTTTTGTCGGCAGTAATTAAATCTAATTCTTTTGCAATTTCTCGCACTTTAGATTTTTGCATTTCACCAATTGGAAATAATGACTTTGATAATTGTTGTTGTGTGAGTTGGCATAAAAAATAACTCTGGTCTTTATTATCATCTTTACCAGCTAATAGTTGAAATTCACCACTTTCGGTTTCGCCTTTTCTACAGTAATGGCCAGTGGCCACATAGTCAGCACCTAAATCCATTGCTGTTTTTAAAAAAACATCAAATTTAATTTCACGGTTACACAATACATCAGGGTTAGGTGTTCGCCCTGATTTATATTCGGCAAACATATAGTCTACAATTTTTGTTTTGTATTGTTCACTTAAATCAATAGTTTGAAAAGGTATTCCTAATTTTTGAGCCACTAAAAGCGCATCTTGACTGTCGTCAATCCAAGGACAATCATCAGAAATGGTAACAGAATCGTCATGCCAATTCTTCATAAATATACCAATGACATTATATCCTTCTTTTTGTAATAAATAAGCGGCAACGCTTGAATCTACTCCTCCTGATAATCCTACAACTACTGTTTTCAATGTTTTTAATTTTTTACAAAAATATGGTTTTTTATTAGATTATTATTAGTGTGATGTAACCAAAACTAAATTTCTCTTTATATTATCATAAATCCAAATCATTATGAATAAAATATTATTAGCCTTAACCGTTATTTTAGCTTTGAGTTTTACGGCTAAAAAGTTTAAAATGAAGAATGAAAACTTAGCTTATATTCCTGCAGGTACTTTTGTGTTAAATAAAGATACAGTAAGTGTAATGTCAATGTATATGACTAAAGGAGAGGTTACAAATGGAGAATATAAAGTATTTTTAAATGATTTGATTACCCAAAAAAGAATGAAAGATTATAATGTGGCTAAAGTTGACACATTACTGTGGTCAAACACTTTAAAACACGGTAAACCTTATGTGTATCATTATTTTAATCATCCAGCTTATTCAAATTACCCTGTCGTTAATATTTCAAAACAAGGTGCAGAATTATATTGTGAATGGTACACGAAAAAAATGAATATTAAATATGAAACTAAGGGGCATAAATTTCAAAGATTTAGATTACCAATGAAAGAAGAGTGGGTTTATGCTGCTAAAGGTGGTTTAAAACATTCGCCTTACCCTTGGGGTGGACCGTACACAAGAAACACTAATGGTGGTTATTTAGCAAATTTTGCTCATGTTGGTGATAGAAATATTAAAAGAAATAAAAATGGTGAATTTGTAATAGTAAGTAATGACGAATTTCAATATTCTTATGATAATTCTCATGCAATGTCTGATATTTTAGCGCCATCAAAATCGTATTTTCCAAATGGATATGGTTTATATAATATGGCTGGTAATGTAAATGAAATGATTGCTGATAAAGATATTGTTATGGGAGGAGATTGGCGTTCAGGTGGTTTTGATATTAGAGTGATAAGTGAAAAACCGTTAATTAAACCAAGTCCGTTAACTGGGTTTAGAATGGTGAGCACTTATGTTCCTGTTAGATAAATGCATTAGGGATAGTAATGACAGCCTTTTGGTTTAGTTTTTTTAATGTGCTTAGCTGAAACAAACGACTAACAGAAGTTTGATTGAGGGTTAGCTAAATTTAAAACAAAATTAAAAGCTATAATGAATAGCCCGACACCGAGATTGAAGTGATTCGGTGGAATGCCCAAAAATTAAAGTAGATAATGAATTTGATTGTTATGTTTAGATTTTACACTGATGTTTTATTAAACTTTTAAAACTTCTCAATTAACCAACTAATGAACTAATTAACTAACTTTGTAGTATGCAAGAAAACAGACGTCCTTTAACCGATTGGTTACCTATTACCAAAAAGGAACTTAAATATCATGGTTGGGATGAGTTAGATGTTATTCTTGTGTCGGGTGATGCGTATGTTGATCACCCAAGTTTTGGACCTGCTGCAATTGGTAGAATCATTGAAAGTCATGGGTTTAGAATAGGTATTATTCCACAACCACAATGGAAAGATGATTTACGAGATTTTAAAAAATTTGGTAAACCAAAATACTTTTTTGGTGTAACTGCTGGTTGTATGGATTCTATGGTGAATCATTACACGGCATCAAAACGTAAGCGTTCTACTGACAGTTATACACCAGGTGGTGAAGCTGGTTTTAGGCCAGATTATGCTGCTATTACGTATTCTAAAATTTTAAAAGACTTATATCCAGATGTACCAGTTGTAATTGGAGGTATTGAAGCAAGTTTAAGGCGAATAACACATTATGATTATTGGTCGGATAAATTAATGCCGAGTATTTTAGAAAGTAGTGGTGCCGATATGTTAG
>Ga0256824_10000943_pt1 | contig 11202 bp, 9 predicted proteins | sample CV67metaG_FD_191570 | JGI IMG/M metagenome (GOLD analysis project Ga0256824, IMG submission 191570) | Hydrothermal vent microbial communities from East Pacific Rise, Pacific Ocean - CV67 | ecosystem: Environmental > Aquatic > Marine > Hydrothermal vents | place: Pacific Ocean: East Pacific Rise...
TATTATATTATAATATATTATACTATATTATACTATATTATACTATATTATACTATATTATACTATATTATAGCATATTATACTCATTACAATTTATCCTAAAATACAACTTCAAACCTATCTTTATTATTTTTATTTATTTCCTTTTTTTTCATTCTTTTTATTCTTTTTATTTCATATTTTTTTTTAAAATATTCATTTCTTATTTTTAATATTTTCATTTTTGCTTTTCTTTTTATTTTCTTATTTAAATAGTCACTATCTTTTTCTATTATATATTTAGAAAATAGATTTATATTTAGAGAGTTAGTTAATGTAACTATTTTTTTTAAATCAATATTATTATATTTTATACCAAATAATTTATTTGAATTCTCTTTTCCAAGTATTTTATATACTTTATATATTTTTTTATAATTAATAGTATTATAATATTTATTTTTATGATTTTGTTCTCTTTTATGTTTATAATTTAAATAAATATCAATATTTAATTTATCTTTATATTTTGATAATGTTGAAATTGAAATATTTTTATTATCCATAATTCTATCCCAATAAATTTTATCTTTATATTTTGATAACATATTTTCTTTTAGATTACCTACCTTAGAAAACATATACCAATCCAACTTATCTTTATGCTTTTCAATAAATTCATCGCTTAAATTATTCTTTAAACAAATCCCTCTTATATTCAATATTTTTATATGTTTATTTATAAATTCTTCAGATAATAAATTAAATTTACCTACCTTTTTTAATTCTATGTATTTTGAATATTTTTCAATAAATTCTTCATCCATTTCTTTAAAAAAACTTATTTTTCTCCAATCTAATTTTTCTTTATATTTTTCAATAAATTCTTCACTTAAATTAATGTTTTTTAATTCATCAAAAAATATTAACCGATTATTTTTTTCAATAAATTTTTCACTTAATTTTTGATATTTACAAATATATTCCCAATTTAGTTGATATTTAAATTCTATAATAAATTCTTCACTTAATTTCTGTTTCCTTGAAATAATATCCCACATATTTTCTTCTTCATAATGTGAAATATTTTTTCTAATAAATTCTTCACTTAATTTTTGTGTTTTTAATAATTTTATGAAATCAAATTTATATATATATTTTTCAATAAATTTTTCACTTAATTTTTTATATTTCAATAACATATTAAAATTTATAAAATCTTCAAATTCTTCAATAAATTTCTCGCTCATATTTGTATATTTACTAATTGAATACCAATTTAATTCTTCTTTATATTCTTCAATCAAATCTTCTGATAAGTGTATATATTCTGATAATTCTTCTTTATTAATTATTCCTATATTATTTCTTATCACATCACTTGATAGTTTTTGGTTTCCCTTAATCATATATTTAATATCTATATAACGAGAATAATTCAAAAAAAGATTTTCACTTATTATTTGATTATTTGTCAAATACTCAATATCTAATTTTTTTATATATTTAATAATAAACTCTTCAGATAAATTATTATTTTCAGACACTAATTTCCAATCTATAATATCAATATTATTATTGATATATTCTATAGATAAATTATAAATATATTTAATTTTGTTACTATCTATAAATAAAAATTTAAACTTTTCAATAAACTCTTCATTTAAATAAATATTGTTAGATATAAAACTTATATCCAATGGAGTTTTCAAATCACTATTTAATAATTCTTTTAAATTTTTATTCATAAATTCAATTTGTTTTGAAGATGTCTCCAATTTTTCAAATTCTCTTGATATATATTTCATTATTTTAACCCTATTAATATATTATTAATATATTATAACATTTTTAATATTAAAATATAATGTATTAATTATTTCTACTTACTTATATATCTTCTCGCTGATCCTGGCAACTATATATCTATTCCTGTTTTCTACCCGCATGATCCTGGCAACTATATATCTATACCTGTCAAAAGTTAATTAATAGTTTTATTTGCTGTCTTTTATACTATTTGAACTGGTGATGTATACAAAATAATGTATATTATTGCAATTTTAACATATAATATAAAATTTTAACTGGTTGATTTAAAATATAATATCTGTATGATATTTATCACTCAAATTTTTAATTTTTTTAAGTTTTTTAAGTTTTTCTCTTTTTTTCTCTTTTTTTATTATATTGTTTTTAATTCTATCCAATCTATTTATTATCTTTGTTGTTGAACTATATTTTTTATTTATATTTTTTTCAGATGTTATGTCTATATTATTTAATTTAATTTTAGATATTAATTCTTTTATTTCAGAGCTTATTTTAATAGTTGATGGAAATATATTTTCATTAATTCCAAAAATTTTCAATGCTTTAAAATCTAATTCATTAGAATTATCTTTCCTCTGATATGTCATTATCATATCGTTAATATTTAATTTATTTTTAAAATTTTTTAATATATTAAAATCAATATTATTATTAAATGGTAACTCATAAAAATTTATTTTATCATTATATTTAATGATGAATTTTTCACTTAATTTTTGTGTTCTACTTATTATATTCCAATTATTATCATTTAATTCATCAGTTAAATTATTTACAATAAATTCTTCAGACAAATCTTGATATTTAAAAATATCTTCAAAATCTAATTCATTTTTATGTTTCAAAATAAATTCTTCACTTAATTGGTACTTGATTGTTAAATCAAATATATTAACGTCACCACCATCAAAATACAATTTATCAAAACACTCTTCTGATATTTTTTTATTTTCAAATAATGATATTATATTAAATTCATCTTTATTTTTTATAATAAATTCATCTGATAATTTAGATACATTTTCTATTAAACCTATATTGATTTTAATATTTTTATCAATAAACTCTTCTGATAACACTTGATATTTACTTATTAAACCCCAATTAATTTTATCAGCAAACTCTTTAATAAACTCTTCTGATAATACTTGATATCTTGATATATAATCCCAATTTACTTTTAAATCATATTTCTTTATTATTGTTTCTGACAATTTTTGATATATTGAAATATAATCCCAATCTAAATAATGATGGTTCATATTTATAAACTTTTCAGATAAAGTTTGATGTTTTGATATTAATCTAAAATTAATATAACTATCATTATCTACCATAAATTCTTCAGATAATTTCTGATATTCAGATATATAATTCCAACCTAATTTATCTTTATGCTTTTCCATAAATTCTTCTGATAACACTTGATATCTACCTATATTTATCCAAATTAATTTATCTTTATGCTTTTCCATAAATTCTTCTGATAACACTTGATTTTCTAAAACATATTTCCAATCGATTTTACTATGATGTTTATCCATAAACCCTTCAGACAACACTTGATATCTTGATAAAATTTTTGAATATATTTTATCCATATGTTTAATCATAAACTCTTCAGATACTTTTTGAAATTCTAAAATTCTATTTAATGTAAAAACTGTCTCTTCATCATTACTTAATTTAACAATAAACTCTTCAGACAATGATTGGTTTACAACTAAAGAAGTGTAGTTTATTTTAGGTATATATTTATCTATAAACTCATTTGACAAATATTTATACTTCGAAATTTTGTCCCAATCTATTTCATCTCTATATTTTTCTAAAATATAATCATTTAAATATTTAATATCATTTATACCATCAATTCTATCAATATACTTATCAATAAATTCATTTGATAAATATGAACAGTTTGATAAATCTAACATACATTTTTCATGAGTCTCTATATAATTTATTTGTTCTTCTAATATATAAATATTTTCAAATTCTTCTTCATTAAATATTTTTAATTTTTCATCAAAGTTCTTCAAGAATGTGCCTTTATTTTAAAATTTAAAATCAACTATTCATTAATATACTCAATCTACATTTTATTTTAATAAATAATAATAATAAAATCAGTAATAATTTTTTTTCATTTAATAAATATGCATTTACCAGCTGATCCTTGATCAACGTCATCCGTACCTGTAAAAAGTTAATTAATGAACTAACTTGCTGTATTTTGTGATTATATTTACTGGTGATTTAAAAAAATATCTTCCTTCCTTTTTAAAGCTTTTATTTTTTTAAACTATTTTCCAGTCTACATCTTCTGAACTTTCTATATAATTTATTTTATCATCCAATATCTGAAATTTATTAAATCAAATATCTGAAATTTTTTCATGAATTACCTTTCAAAATATCAAATCATCTAAATTATCATTATTTAAAATTATTTTTCTTCTTTCAAATAATTTTTTAATTCTTCTTTCATTAATTTTTCTTATTTTTAATTGACTTTTGTTCAAACTTTTTAAATTATTCAAACTTTTTTTTATTTTTATTTTCTTTATTACATAATCATAATTTTTATTATTAAACTTATTTTTAGTTAAATCTATTTTAAGAATATTGAAATCTATCTTCATTTTTTCAATATCTTTTGATTTTAACTTAATTACTTTTTCATAACCTTTCCCATAAATTTTATAAAAACGAAACAGTTCATCTTTTGTATATTTTATTTTTAAATCTTTATCTATCTTACCATGTTTTTCCAATAAACAATTCATTTTCAAATTATCTTTGAATAATCTTAAAATATTTAAATCAATATTTTTATTTTTACTTATGTTGTACCAATTTACTTCACTCTTATATTTGTTCAAAAAATCTTCTGTTAAATTCTGATATAACGATATTGTATTCCAATTTATTTTACCAATATTCCCTTCAATAAATTCCTCAGATAACTCTTGATATTGCATAATATCATCCCAATTTAAAGTTTTTTTATTTTCTTTAATAAACTTATCAGACATTATTTTAGTTTTAATTAATATAATTATATCGGACTTATTTAATAAACTTAAATACTTTACTATTATTTTTTCAGAAACATTTTCATATGTTTCCAATGATGATAACTTTTCGGAATATTCATCATTATTCATAAAAAAAATATCAGATAATTTTTGATTTTCATAAATATACTTCCAATCCAATTTATCACTATATTTTTCCATAAACTCTTCAGATAATGCTTCGTATTTTAAAACAGAAGAATAATCAACATAATCTATATGTTTTTCAATAAATTCTTCAGATAATGGTTTGTGTTCCATAATTTGTTTCATATTAAAATCATCCATATGTTTTTCAATAAATCCTTCTGATACATTTTGATTTTTTAAAATTATTCTAGAAATAGCCTTTTCTATATGTTTACTCAAAAAACTTTCAGATAATTTTTGATGTTTCAATAACAATATAATAGGCATTTCTTCAACATATTTTAGAATAAATCCTTCAGATAATTTTTGATTTTTAATTATTAAATTTATATTCAATGAATCCATATGTTTTTCAATAAATTCTTCATTTAAATATTGAAATTCTACAATTAAATCTTTATTCATTCTATCTATATGTTTTTCAATAAATTCTATAGATAAATTTTGATATTCAGTTATAGTATTCATATTCAATCTATCCATTTCCCTTTCAATAAATTCTTCATTTAAATATTGAGTATATGATATAACTTCTAAATCTAATTTTTTTAAATTCTCTTCAATAAATTTTTCTGACAATCTTTGATATCTAGAAATTTTATTCCAATTCATTCTTCCACTAAACTCTTTTATAAATTCTTCATTTAAATATTGATTAAATAATAAATAATCCCAATTTATTGATTTTTCTTCAGATTTATTTATATATTCAATTTGTGATTCATAAGTATGCAATTGTTTAAATTTTTCTATATCAAAATATTGTATTTCTTTCATTTTCAACCTTTATTTATTATAATATTATAATAAATATATAAAATTATTTATAATCTAAAAAATAATATTAAATTCTCTATCTATATTTTTCTTTCTTTCTTCTTTTATCTTTTTCAATATTTTTTGTTTTTTATCTTTTTGTTTAATTTTTAATTTATTTTCTATTTTTTCTATTTTTTTTGATTTTATTTTTAACCCTCTATTTACTAAGGAAGACATTCTTTCATAATTTCTTTCAATATATTTATCTGATGTCAACGAAACTTCTATTTCATAAGAGTTTTTAATTAATTCTTTCAAATCTTTATTCAATGCAAATTTTTCTTCAATCTCTTCAACCTCTTCTTCGTTAAATATTTTATATAATTTTAAATTCATATTTTCATGATAATTTTTATATATTTCTATTTGATGATTATCCACAATTAAACAAGATTTATATAAAACATTTTTAAATTTCTTTAATGTTGAAATTTTAATGTTTTTATTTTTTGTCAACAATTCCCAATTTATTTCATCTTGATATTTATTAATGAAATTTTCACTTAAATCTTGATATTCTGAAATATCATCCCAATTAAATCTATTTAAATTATTTATTAAAAAATCTTCTTTGATTTTTTTATACTTAATTAATTTCCCAATATTTATATAATCAATTTTTTCTTTAACAAATTCATCAGATAATCCCTTTATAGTTTTAGTATTATCTATTATTTCCATATCTATTATTTCCATATCTTCAAATTGTTTATTAATAAACTCTTCTGATAATTTGACATTTTTAAAAACTGTGTACCAATTAAATCTACTTGAGTATTTACTCAAAATTTCTTCAGTTAAATATTTGTTTTTAGTTAATTTTTCCCAATCTATTTTTGTTGCATTATTTTCAATAAATTCAATTGATATTTTATGATATTTTGATATAGAAATATAACCAAATAAATCACTATTTCCTTCAATAAATTTATCCTCTAACAGTTGATTTTCCATTATTTGCATAAAGTCTAATTTATGTTTATATTTTTCTATAAATTTTTTACTAAATGGTTTGACATTGTTATTATTTAAAAAACTAACATCTATAACATCTGAATTTTCTTCCATAAATTCTTCTGAAAATTTTTGAGAATACATCATTTCATCCCAATCTAATTTATGTTTATATTTTTTCATAAACTTTTCACTTAATGATTGAAACTTAGATATATTTTTAAAATTTAAAATATTTGAAAATCTATCAATAAACTCTTCACTTAACACTTGACATCTTGACAATAAATCAATATTTAATTCTGTAATATATTTATCCATAAACTCTTCACTTAACACTTGATATTCACTTATATATTCAAAATCATCACTATTTTCAGTTAAATCATAATTATTTTCAATAAATTCTTCTGACAATTCTTGATTTTTCATTAAAAGATATTGATTTAAATTATTTATATTTTTCCTCATAAACTTCTCAGATAACTTATATTTTTCTGATATTATATCCCAATCTATATTCTTATGGTGTTGTCTAATTACTTCTTCACTCAAATACTCAATACACTCTAAATATTTTATATGTCTATCATACAAATGAATGAACTCAGAACTAATATATTCACTTCTAAATACTTCTCTCCAATTAATATTAGTACATTTTTCTATATATGTAACTTGTTGACCAATATTGTATAATTTTCTAAATTTTTCTATATCAAAAATCATTTCACCACCTTATTTATTTAATTATAACAAAATATTTATATTTAATCAGTTATATTTAAACATTAATATAAGAAAATTATGATATAATTGTTAATACAAATACTAAGGTGAAACATGCAAAACCAAAAAATATTATTAGAATTAAATGAAGTAGATATTAACGATAGTAAATTAAATAATATTTCCTCTGAAGATTTCACAATCTCTTATACTGAAGAAAATGAACCAGTTAAAAATGAAACTACATCTAATAACAAAAATGAAATTAGTTATGATAAATTTTTTAAAATTATTGATGATGAAGATGGTGTATATTCCAAATTGAAGAAATTAAAGAAAACATTATTTCTGTAAAAGGTAAAAATGTTAGAGGTTCTATTGAAAGAAAAGACATTTCAATAAACCTCTCCAACCCAAAGGGTAGGAGTTTCTTCACTTAAATGAATGAAAATTTATATAGATTAAAAATAAATTTCCATATCATGATTTGATTCATTATTTATTTTATTTTTTAATTTCTTTTTCGCTTCTTTTCTATTTTTTTGAAGCGTCTTTACTTCTTTCATTATTTTTTTATCTAAAATTTTTCTAACTTCATAATATGATTTTTCTTCTATTTTAGAACTTTTTATATCTAAATTAAAATTATTAAAATCATCCATAAAATTTATAAATTTTAAACTTTTTATATCTAAATTTTTATATATATCTTCACCAAATATTTTGAACATAATAAAATAATAATCATTTATAGATGAATCACTTGTAATATCTTCATCTATTAAAAAATTTTTTTCAACTTCATTTTTGAAATATCTCAATATATTTAAATCTATATTCTCATTTTTAAAAAGTTCACTCCAAATTATTTTATGTTTATGTTTTATAATAAATTCTTTAGATATTTTTTGATTTTTACAAACATCTCCCCACTCTACAAAATCACTATATTTTTCAATAAACTCTTCATCTACTACTTTGTTCATAGACATAAACCGAATCATACTTATATCTTCATCAATTTCTTTAATATATTTGTTTACAAAACTAGTAGATACATTTTGAAAATTGAATACGTCTTCCATATCAAATTTATATAAATTATCTTCAATAAATTCTTCACTTAACGTTGATACCTTTATTATATCCTCCATATCTAATGATTTAATATTTTTTTTAATAAAATCTTCTTCCAATTCTTGAAAAATTCCTAAATCGATCCAATCACTTTGTCTAAACCTATAATAATGTCTTTCAATAAATTTAGTACTTAAAACTTGATATCTAATAATATCATTTATATTTATTTTATCAATATGTTTATTTATAAATTCCTCTGATAATTTCTGATTTTTAATTATAGTTTCATAATTGGTATCCAATAAATTTAATTCAGTAATAAACTCTTCACTTAATTTATTTTTTTCTATTACTATGTCTAAATTTAAAATTTCTTTGTTTTGTTCAATAAAGTTCTCAGATAACTTTTGATAACTACTTATGTTATTCCAATCTAATTTATTTTTATTTTTTAATATAAACCCTTCTGATAATTTCTGATATCTAGATATTATTTCCCAATCTAATTTATTTTTATTTTCTAATATAAATTCTTCTGACAATACCTGATATTGACTTATATCATTCCAATTCAATTCTTCTTTATATTTACTAATAAACTTTTCAGATAATTTAATAGATGATATAATACGATATGAAATACTTTCTATATCTTGTTTATATTTATTTATATGTTTATTTATAAATTTTTCATTAATTAATTGATTTGATACTAAAAATTGAAGTTCTATTTTATTTTTATTTTTTTCATAATATTTCATTAAAAACTTTGAACTTAATATTTGGTAATCTAATACATGTTTCCAATAAAATTTATCCATATGTTTTTCAATAAATGCATCAGATACTCTTTGATTTACCAACAGTCCTTCTATATTATTAGTATCTTTAAAATTATTTATATTTTTATCCATAAATTTTTCACTCAAATATCTATGTTTAGATATATCTCCCCAATCTAAATCTTCATGAGTTTTTATATATTTTTCTTGTTGTTCAAAATTATTTTGAGAATTAAATTCATATCTATTAAATTTTTTCATTAAAATACCATCTCATCATTTAAATCACAATCTTCTTTTTTTAATTTTTTTCTTTTTTCTCTTCTTTTTCTCTCTTCTTCTCTTCTTTTTCTCTCTTCTTCTATTTGTGCTTCTTTTCTATAATTTAAAAATTTATAATCTTTATCAAAATCCACAATTATTTTATCATAAAATACTTTATTTTTTTTATAACTTTTTTTTAAAATTTTTATACATTCCTCATATCCCAAACTTTCTTTCTTAGATATATTTCTTTTTTCCATCAATGATCCTTTTATCCACATTGACTCTTTAATATTTGCACTTATTTTCCACATGATGGCATTTTCTTTTGTTTCAAAAATAGTTGATGGATAAGCACTTATCATATTATTTGGTTTTTCTTCTGAACCAGATAAATAACTATAAGTATAATTTGGAGAGCTAACATCTTTTATGAACTCATTTAATCTAACTTTATATATATCTGTTGTAGAAAAAGTTTTTATTCTCATACTTGAATGAGCTATTTCAGTTTGTCTCATTAAATATACTTCTTGATTTATCATTATTTTTTCTTTAGGAAAATTCTCAATATATCTTTCAAACCATTGTTCTATAAACGAAACTTCAAATATTCCTTGAGTATATATATATTGAACAAATTCATCCAATAAATTATTATCTTTTTCTTTCATTTTTAGCCTTTAATCCATATATTATTATATTAAAGATATAAAATTCCAATATATCTTTAAATTTTTAAGATATTTAATTTTCTATTTTAACTACATATTCATCTCTAGTTTCATAATCCATAAGTGTAAAATAACCTATTTTAGGGTCATCTTCACCATAAGAATCAAATTCAATATCACCTACGTCATAAGAACCTGTTCTATTATAATATTTATGTAACTTAACAAGTTCTTCCTCTGCACACACTTCATCATTTATTACAGTATCTTGTATTTCTACATCATATAACTCTAAACTATCACAAGTTTCTTTGTATCTTACTATTTTCATTTTATTTACCTTTTATTTAATGATATCTATTTATTTTTTAAATTTTTATTATATCTTTTGAAGTTCATTTTCATTCCACCACATGATAAATCTGGATAAAAATAGAAACTTACTCCAATTTTATTATCAACATATGACATTGTATCAGAACCAGTCCAATCTCCATTTTTTAGGATATTTGAAATAGAATTTATTATCTCATTATCTATATTCATTAATCTAATATCTTCCACAATGTCTATAATCTTTGCTTCAATTGTTTTATTTTTTTCAATATTAATATCAAATTCTGTTTTCTCTATCATATTAGTTCCTTTTAATTTACTACTTATAATTATATTATAACGTTTTAATCTTTATAACCATATTAAACCAAATGACTATTTAAAATATAAATTTCATTATATAGGTTATTTAATTTTATCTATTTTATGATTAAGATAAGTTTAAGATTAATTAATTTTTATACAAGAAAACTTTAAGTTTAAAATCACTATTTTTGAAATAATATTAATTTTTAAATT
>Ga0256824_10000944_pt1 | contig 11198 bp, 9 predicted proteins | sample CV67metaG_FD_191570 | JGI IMG/M metagenome (GOLD analysis project Ga0256824, IMG submission 191570) | Hydrothermal vent microbial communities from East Pacific Rise, Pacific Ocean - CV67 | ecosystem: Environmental > Aquatic > Marine > Hydrothermal vents | place: Pacific Ocean: East Pacific Rise...
CACCCTCCTTACAGATGCTTACATCTGGAGGAATATTTACAGTGACTTCTCCTACTTCTTGTGTCTCTATAATTTTAAAATCATCAAAAGCTTGGTATGGCGATGTTACATGCTGTATGTTATCTATAGAAGCCAGAGGAGGATGTTCATACTCAATAGCTGTGAGAAATTGTTTAAACGTAAGAGAATCTGTGTTAAGAACTATCTCAACACCCCTACTGTTATTACTTACCGTTCCTGTAAATAAATATCTCTGAGATAGCGCATAAATAAAAGGACGGAAACCAACACCTTGGACTGTACCTGTGATATTTACTTTATAAGTACAAAGCTCCATGTACCGCATTCTCCTTGCCTATAGGGAAGTTTTTATTCATAAGTGGGCTGTATTGTCCTACTGTTCTTTGTATTCTACCATAGAGTGACTGGTTGGCAAAGGTCTCGCCTGTCAGTACAACGATACGAGTATCTACCTTGTCACAAAGTTGAGGAACTATCTCACCGATGTAGTCTCCGAAGGACTCATAGATACTGTAACACATAAAGTTATTTTCCACATCCCCTAACTGGTAAGACATAATACTCGTTAAAAAAGCATAGTTATCAAAGCGATTATCTTTAACTCTCGTGTCTATTTGCAATCCACCTTTACCTAAAAAACTCAGTGCTTCAGCAGAGATACCTTCAAAACTCTCATCTTCTAGCCCAAGTGTAATGGCTGTGACTTCAAATATATCCATGTCACCCTTGAGATTGTCTAAGCGTTCCCATACTTCGGGGTACGATTTTTTATAGTTGTCTACAAGTCTATCTGAACCTTCCCTAAGCGTACGTATCTTCTCCCAAAGGTTATCTGACTCAAAAGGTATGGCAGGTACAGCATTGATAACGGTTTTACCATTGTAGTAAAGGAAATTCAGTGTACCATCAAAGTGTACACCAATGGCTTTTTGCCCTACTTTATGGTGCTCAGAAAGTACAGACATCATCGATGCTTTGTATTGTTCAAACCTATGTTCATTAGAATGTCCACCCTCAAATTCCTCACCTTCTAAAATATAAAGCTCTTGGGTATCAACAGAATCAAACACTTCTAATGAATCTATAATACTTTTATCATCTACTTTTACACAGGCTAAATCATGGGCTACTGTGACTCTGTTCTTATTACTCTGTACTTGTGTAGGGTATAAAATACGCTCACCAGAGACAAAAAGCTTTGTATCTTGGTTGATGAATATCTTCGTATCTTTTTGAGGGTTAATAGGCATATCGAAGTCGACCAAAAAATCTGCCTCTTCATTTGCATCACACTCTTCATAGGCAATATAAGAGAGTCCTGCATTCATTATTTCTCTGGCAAGAAGCATTGTCATACCATCATCAGGGTACTTTACTAACACTGAAGAGCCATAAAGTGCTTTAAGTTCATCACTCTTCGTAGCTACTCTAAGCAATGGACGCTCTATACTTAGTAAGGCATTAAACTCTTGTGTAACCATCATTAAGTGGGCATTAAACCCATTTGCATCTGCCATAAGAACTGTAGATGTTGCAGGACTATACTCTGTTGTAGGTTTAAAGAACTTTCTATATCCATGTGCCGTTTTCATAAGTACTTTCTTACCCTCTGCGATAGCACGACCACTGACTTCAAAGAGTTTTCTAAAGTCACCTTTATTGAGTGCTAAATGCTCACTCTCCTTGTCTAACATACGAATAGCTATACCACACTCTATACATGAGATGAGTGGGTAGTCTAAACGCAAGGCATTATGCTTTGCTTCTTCAGCACAGTCACTACAAGGAGAAAGGAACTTCATTGTAGTATTTGCACGAATATAGGGGTATTTACTAAGAAATGGATGTTGTGAACCACAATGATTACATGAGGTAAATGGATAGTAGTATCTACGAGAACTTACATCAAACATCTCTTTTTGACATGTAGGACAAGGAGCAATGTTAAGTGGTAAATGAGTCTTAGACACAGGCATCAAAGAAGGTTTGTTCTCTGAGAAATAATGCTTTCCTTTCCCTAAAAAAAGTGAAGCAGGCAATATGGAATCCATATCTAATAAAAACTTCTCTAGCTTTTCATCCTCTTTATTAAAGGTCATAATAATTTTATCGGTAGTTTGAAGTACATCGACTTCTATCTGTGCTTGTTTAGCATAAGCTCTTATGAGTTCTGCAATATAGTTTTTAGGTGAAGAGAATGCTATCTCAAAGATAAAATACATTTAGTTTCCTTGTGCTGTCTTGTTTACTACACAACCAGAAAAAAGGGAAACTTCTATGCAAAGTTAGGAGGTATGCATGTTAAAGTGTTGAATAAAATTTCAACAAAAAAGAACGATGTCTCTTTGCATCTGGCTGTGTACTAAACAATAATAATTTAAAATGCATACACACTACTCAACCTTCAGCGCAAGGTAGGATAACTTTAAATCAAGGTGGACAAGGAAAGCTTTTGGTGAAGCAAAAACTTTATTACACCTACCTAGCTGAGTACTATGTATGCTATGCCAATGCTTTCATATCATGAAAATCTGATATTTTCGGATTAGCATACGCATGAATAATCTTATCAAATCCTACTTCTTTAGATACTTTTTTTTCTAAATTAATACCAGAGTTTTTTAATTCTTCTAGTGTTTCTTCTATCAATTTAGGCATATGCAAAAGTGCTTCTTCTGTCATACCGTTTTTCACTTCAATAATATCACGAGGTACCATTGTTATAAGTTGGACTTCACCCATCTCTTCATGAAATGAGCATATTTCTATCATCATTGTTATCTCTACTTCATTTGCAGTTTTACGTGTTGAAGCTTCATTTGCCATCACCTGTTCTGCATTTTCAGAAGAAATAGTCCCCACAGGCCCTTCTTTCGAGCCTGTGCCTACTACGATAATTTTATCGTATTCTTGGTAATATGTCATCAAAGTAAAACCTAAAGTTCCCCCCTCCACAATCGTTAGATTGGGATGTTCTTCATAGTTTTCCTCAATGTACTTTACTAAATACGCACCAAGCCCTTCATCATGAAACATTATATTCCCGATACCGATAAGTGCTACTTTTTCATATGTCAAACTTTACCCTTTAAAAAGAAAAGACTTATGCCTCTTCCTCTTCTTTAATCTTTACATATTTACTACCACCAACGATAATAGAAATATCACCTTCTTTCCAGAAGATGGTTCTCCATACTTGATAATAGATATGAAACACAACCCATGTAATTATCAACCACATCGTAATATGGTGTGATATACGGACATCCATGATAGTTGAAGTTGGTCCACCACCAACCATCCAGCTACTCACTGGTATAGTCCAGTCTGTCACAAAGTGTAACATCCATGGCCACCATGTACCTATACTACTTAGACCTGATTCAAGTCCATGTACATACATTTGTAACCCTGTAAGCAACATCCATATCAATAGAAAATGAAAAATGAAAAAATACACAATATTAAAACTATCATTATGTTCTGAACTAAACTTTTTACGCTTATTTAAAGTAAGTAAATTTAATAAAACTTCTACAAACTCTGACATGTTTTCTTTATTGGGTATCGCTTTTTTCCAAGGTCTATCAACCCTAGAAAAGAATGTCAAATAAAATATAATAATAGATGTTACATCAAAAATTATTGCCATAATGAAATGTCCCCATCTATTCCAAGCCATCACATATTTATCTACTGCGGGCTCTGCAATCAATGTTTGATAATATGGCTCAGCAATATACAATCCTGTAGCCACAGCGACAATCATTGCAACAACATTGGTCCAGTGAATAATTCTAAGGGCACCTGTTCTACGCTTGACTTGTCTATATCCTGGTTTTTTAGACATCATAGCCTCCTTAGAATGCACAGGTAGGGTCGACTTTATATGTTGCCAACTCCTTACCTTTTGTGTCCATCACATGCACTGCACAAGCAATACAAGGGTCAAAACTATGTACCGTTCTAATGATTTCTAACGGCTCTTCAGGGTTTGCAACTTTTGTTCCGATAAGCGATGCTTCATAGGCACCTATCTCACCATTTGGTCCTCTAGGTCCCGCATTCCAAGTAGAAGGTACAACTGCTTGGTAATTTTGTACCTTACCATCTTTGATAACAACCCAGTGTCCTAAACTTCCTCTAGGTGCTTCGGCTAGACCTCTACCTTTACAGTCTTTACTCACTTCATCAAAGTCAAATTCTGTCCAAGTACTAAGATCACCAGATGCTGCATTTTTTGCAAGCTCTGCTGCCCAAACTTGCATACCATCAGCAATCATTTCTGTTTCAATGGCACGTGCTGCAGTTCTTCCCACAGTAGAAAAGAGTACTGTAATAGGAAGACCTGAACGTTTAAGGAAATTACCAACATATTTTGTAATCGTTTTATCACCTTTAACATACCCCACAACCATACGTGCAAGAGGACCAACTTCAACTTTACGTCCATTATAAAGAGGTGATTTAATCCATGAGTACTTTTCATCTGTTTTCAAATAAGCATACCCATCATCTTTCTTTTCAAGTCCTGTATATTTAGGAATAGTTGTTCCTACATATGGATGCTCTGGAGCACCTGTACCTTCATACCATGAGTGTGTAACATCTTCTGTAATCTTCGCTTCATCAAGTTCATGTACTTTTGTAATGTCTCCATCAAGCACAAGTCCACTTGGAAGATAAAGTGCAGAGTTATAAAAACCTGTATCATCAAGTCTAAAGTCACCATAAGACATATATGAGAGTAATCCTCCACCTGAACCACCTATACCTTTGCCAAGTGTACCTTTGTGATCTGTTCCGTGGAAAGATTGTCCTGCATCCGTTGCTTCTTTAGCATACGCTGTTCCTGCCATATAAATATCTGGAAGATACGCTTTTTTAACAAACTCTGTTGTCTCACGTAACAACTCTTGGAAAAGTGCAATACGTGCAGGATTTTGAATATCTTGTACACACGTAACACCACCCACTACTATCGATTGTGGATGTGGTGACTTACCACCAAAAAGTGCATGCATTTTTGACATACGTCTTTGCACATCAAGTCCTTTAAGGTAGTGTGCAACACCAATGAGATTTTGTTCAGGAGTAAGTTTATACCCCTTGTTACCCCAATAACCATTTCCAAAGATACCTAAACGACCTTCTTTTACAAACTTAATAATACGGTCTTGTACTTCTTTAAATGCTGATGCACCAGAAATATAAGGCGTTGTTCCTGCTGCACCAGCCCATTTTACAGCTTCTTTAGCTGTTGCTTCAGGATCTGCTTTTGTTGCTGCTACCACATCTACAAAATCTAGTGCATGCAAGTGATAAAAATGTACAAAGTGATCATGTACCTGTAGTGAACCTTGAATAAGGTTACGTACAATACGTGCATTTTTTGGAATAGTAATTTTAAAGGCATCTTCCACTGCTTCTATACTTCTTTGATAGTGAGTACCTGTACAAACACCACAAATACGCATTGCCATAAGTCCACAATCTCTTGGGTCTCTTCCTTTAAGGATCGTTTCTATTCCTCTAAACATTGTTGATGAACTCCATGCATCTACGATGACATTATCAGAGTTAATCACTGCTTCAATTCTAAGGTGACCTTCAATTCTAGTAATAGGATCAACAATAATATGTTTGTTCCCATTAGCATCTGTTGTATGAAAACCTTTATTTTCTGCTACTGTTTCTGTTGCCTCTGCACCGCCACCTGTGGCTTGTGCTTCAGCTTGCTCATTCATTTCAGCCATTAGTATTCTCCTCCATCTTCTCTTTTACCTGCTACTGCACTTGCTGCTGCATGAATACCGATACCGATACCTGCTGCAGTAAGTAATCCTAAACCAAATTCATCAACAGTCTTTTCAACTCCACCCGTAGGTGCTTTGATGTTGGCATTTGCCATTGGTCTTTCATAAGCGTATTTGTCCCAGAAATCTGGTTCTGAACACCCAATACATCCACGTCCAACACCAATAGGCCAGTTCACACCTTCGTTATAACGAATAATAGAACAGTTATTGAATGTCATTGGACCTTTACATCCCATTTTGTAGAGACAGAAGTTATTTTTAGCACCTTCATCACCCCACTCTTCTACATATTCACCTGCATCAAAGTGTGCACGTCTCTCACAGTTATCATGTATACGATATCCAAATGCAAACTTAGGACGTAAAAGTGAGTCAAGTTCAGGAATGGTTCCTGTAAGTACAAAGTGTAAGATAACGCCAACCATATTAGATGGGTTAGCAGGACACGCTGGTATATTGATAAGTGGTTTACCTTTAACAATATCCATCACACCAACCGCATCTGTAGGGTTTGGAGCTGCGGCAGGGATACCACCATATGTTGCACAAGAGCCCACCGCTACCACAGCTGCTGCATCTTCAGAAACACGTTTTAAGTGATCAACAAAGGTTTCACCCTTCGCACCTATCGTTCCATACTGTCCATCCATACCTAACGGTACTGCACCTTCAACAAAGAGTAAATAATTCCCTTTGAAATGTTCTATCGCTTCTTCCATTTGCTTTTCAGCTTGGTGACCAGAAGCCGCTTGAAGTGTTTCGTGAAATTCTAATGAAATGATGTCTAAAATAATTTCATCAATCTTTGGTCCATCTGAACGTAATAATGCTTCAGAGTTACCTGCACAGTCAGAGAGTTCCATCCATATAACAGGTACTCTATTCATAAGCACTGCTGCTTCTGCTACAAGTGGAGTAAATGAAGCTGGTAACATCAGCATTGCTGTTGTTGCAGAAGACCATTTAAGAAAATCTCTTCTTTCAAGTCCTTCGTCTTCCACAGTAGACATAAAGTCTCTTCTGTTATTGAGAGGTGTAAGTTTCTTTAAATCCTCAATTCTTTTTTGACACTGAATATATAATTCATCATAATAGGTATCACCTTTATTCGTGTCAACCTTAGCACTTTCAGCCGTAAAAAGTTTTTTTACGGATTCTTCTTTATTTATACTCATTCTACTCTCCTCTTTTAGTTATTCAGAATTCTGATTGAATACTCGTTCACTATGATAAGGAAAGTAAACTTAAATAAAAATGAATAACCATTCAAATTTATTAAAATACTTTATTTTGTTGATTTTTAAACATAACTTTTGTTAATAAAATAAAATTTGTATGTTTGACTGACTTATTGCGTCGTACAAACAGAACATACATCAAATGTACGGAAAATAAAAGTTGCTTCTTCTGTCGTTTTAGCACCTACCATTGCTTCAACAGCAATTCCCTGCTCCTCTTTTGTACCATGACTTAGGTTCCATTGTGTAGGCGTGATGATGTCATAGTTTGTAATGACACCCTTACTGACAGTTGTTTTATGAATGAGTGAACCACGTGCAGCTTCTACAACACCTGTACCTTCAAACTCATAGAGTCTTACATTTTTATCTATTGTGCATGAAGGTTCATCTAGTTTGAGTTTGTTTAGAAGGTCTTTACTATAGTGAAGAAGTTGAGCTACTTCGTGTACACGCGCAAACACGCGAGTGAGGAGTGAGTCTTTATAGCGTTTATGTAAGTTCTTAATAATAGGTGTTTTCGCTACCATACCCCGTGCCAAAGGTCCAACTTCATAGAGCTTATGTTTATACGTCACTGCTTTTGCTACCGTCCCTTTTTGTACTGATTCTTGCACATAACGAGTATCTACATTTGAGACATTGGTTACAATAGATTTTCCTGATTTTGAAAGTATACAGTCTCCAAAGACAATGAACCTGTCATGACTCTGTCCTATCTCAGCCATGTCATTAGAGCCTAAAAGATGCAACATCTTTCCAAAGTCACCTTGTATCTTATGCAAAGAAGAGACTGAGTCTATCGATAAATACTGCTCAAGATTTAGCCCTGTCATCACTTGCTCAAAAAACTTAATAGACTCATCGACAAGACTTTGTGCTTGCATCACATCTAAATGTGTAGGGTCACAAGTCACACCACCTGGTACGGCATATGAAGAGTGAGGCCATTGCCCTGCAAAGATAGCCAAAGCTTTTGTGATAGTAGAAGCAAAATATGTTGCTTTAATAGCATAGTTCTCTTCACTCTTTTCCCCTACATACGTCTCTAATTGTGGGATGATAGTCATATAAAGCCACTTCACATGATTTTGTATAAGTTCACACGCAAGGGTAAACTCTCGAATGTCATTGGCTTTTGAAGAGAGGTTTACTTTAATCCCTGCATTTTCATACCCATCTTCTATAGCACGTACAGCAGCCATAAGATGTGCATGGTTACAAATACCACACACTCTCGGTGTAATCACCAACGCATCACGTGCATCTTTTCCCCTAAGTATCTCTTCTATCCCTCTGTAAAAACCAAAGTTTATTTTTACATCTTCTATACTTCCGTCATTAAAAGTAAAGTCCAGCTCTGCTTCACCTTCTATCTTCTCTATAAGTTGTTTTATCTGTAACTTTTTCATTTGTCATACTCCAGTAACTTCTCAGAGAAACGTTTTATTTTAAAACTTTTAACCACACCTGTCAGTGTTAGGTATGCACGTCGTGGAACGCCTAACGGCATTTTAGCTGGTATACCCATATTGGTTTTTGTTCGAAAAAGTGACTCTTGTGGATATGTAGGCTCCGTACACCCAAAACATGGTGTTCCTACACGTGTTTTTGAACTAGTATCGTTCCAGAGTATCTTATTACAACTACCACGAGTATACGGACCTTGGCATCCTTGTTCATAAAAAAGGCAGCCTTCTTTTAATCCAAAGTTTTTCGTATCTATCTTCCATTCAAAGTACTCATTACGTGTACAGCCCGTGTGCACCGTATAACCATATAGTTCTACAGGACGATGCAGATGATCTAACTCTATTCTATTATTATTGCTAATCATCATTAAAACATATGAAAGCCATCTTGGGTGTATTGGACAACCAGGAAGAGAGATAATCTTTGAAGCATAGCGCTCATATCGTGACGTTTTCTCTTCTATATCAAAAACAAGTCCAGAAATACTATCTGGATCTCTTTGTTTGAATATCCCTCCAAATGTAGCACATGTACCTGCTGTAATAATATGTTGTGCTTTATCTGCATACGTTTTAATAAGATGCGAAACCTCTACACCACCTTTTAAAAATCCATTTTCAGTAAAAGAACCTTCTAAGATGAGTACATCACAAGGCACATCACCTGCAATTACATTTTCCATCGTATAGTCACTATCTAGTATAGGATGATGCACCAATTCAAAGTGAGAAAGGATGGAAAAAAGATCGGGGTGATTTAAAAAAGAGTGCGTATTACCATTACAGGTAATAGACTGAAGCCAAAGCAAACGAGGTTTGGTTTGCTTAGACACACTTATGCCTTTAACGCGTTATAGATGTTACGCGAGATGTCATCTATATAGTGTTCTATTCCTTTAGGTAAAACATCTTCTCCTTTGAGAAATACCATACCACCTAAATAGCCCATGAAAAGACCAAAAGCAGAAAAAAAGTCTTGATTTCTGAGATCACCTGAACTTACACCATCATCAAAGAAAATCATAATTTCAGTAATAAACCCTGAAACACATACCATCCCCTCACATCCATCAGAGAAAACTTCTCGATTAGAAAGGTAAACACGTAGAAAATACTCTATCATCTCTGGCTTGTCTTTAGCCATAGTAAAATAAATATCAACTATTTTATATATTTTCTCTTCTGCACATACATCCATCTCATTGACAACACGTATTTTCTCACCTAAAGCTTCAGAAGTATATTTAATAATTTCTTGTGCTAATATATCTTTAGATGAAAAGTAATTATATAAATTCCCTACAGACATCTGTAACTTAGTCGCAATGTCTGGTATAGTAGTTCTATGAAATCCATTGGTAGAAAAAAGTTGTAAAGCAGTCTGAATGATAGATTCACGTTTCAGTGCTTTTTTTTCTGCTATTTTCAAAATATCCCCTATTTTGTTATTAAATATTATTTTAGCATAAAATTACAAATTTTATAATTTGAATTAAAAATAAGTTTATATATTTAATTTTATCACTGCATCAAACCCTACATCAGGACTCAATTTTGCATACCGCATTGTCATTTTTATATCTGAATGATTCATCAGTTTCTTGATAGTATAAATACCCACGCCACTTATGGCAAGTAGGGAGCCAAAGGTATGCCTAAAAGTATGTATCACCACCCTCCTCTTTGCATCTTCAATATCTAGTCCTTCATTAAAAAGTTCATTGAGTCTAGGTTGTAGCATTTTGTTAATAGAGGCTCTATGTAGTTGCTTTGAACTTGCTCCTATAACGTAGTCTGTAGGTTTTAGCCCTGTGGGAAGTAGCTCTTTCACAGACGGATGAAGAGCTGTATAATAGGTACTATTGTTTTTATGATCTTTGATACGTATCTTATCTTCAAGTATATCTCCTTGAGTGATTGTAAGAACAGAAGTTAGTCTTGCCCCTGTAGTTAAGGCAAGAACAGTAAATAGTTTAATAAGCTCCTTTTTTTTCATCTTTGGATGCTCATCTATTGTTTTAAGGAGTAATGCTATCTCTTCTTCATTAAGATATCTTTCTCTAGCATCATTGGTGCTGTCTCTTTTTACATCTTTTGCAGGATTTGGAGATATTTTATTATAGTTATATATTACAGATATTAAATTAACTAAATCATTTATCGTTTTGGGTGCATAGACCCTACCTGTTTTAAAAGATATCTCTTTTTTCTTTATGGCTACAAATTTTTTAATATCTTCAGTTGTAATCTCTTCCATCAGTTCATTACCAAAGATAGGCATAATATGATTTTCATATCTACCTTTTGTATTTCGTGTGTCACCCTTGCCTTCTATCTCAACCATGTATTTAGCAAAACCATTGTTGAATGTAAGTTCAGGTTTCTTGTACATGGGAGATTTTTCACCCATACGAGATATAGAATGTTTTTCATTTCTTACTTTAGAAGCATAACCAGCAGTCACCCCTTCTAATGCAGAGCCAACTTTTTCTTTATAACTTTTTCCATTAAGTTTACCTCTGATATAAAATATTTTATCCTTAGAAACTGTTTCTCTATAGAAGACACCCGTGTATCTAGTCTTGTTCATTTTAGTCCCCTATTTGACCCCTAAAGAGGTATTAGTATGGTATATGTGTGATATAGGT
>Ga0256824_10000945_pt1 | contig 11190 bp, 13 predicted proteins | sample CV67metaG_FD_191570 | JGI IMG/M metagenome (GOLD analysis project Ga0256824, IMG submission 191570) | Hydrothermal vent microbial communities from East Pacific Rise, Pacific Ocean - CV67 | ecosystem: Environmental > Aquatic > Marine > Hydrothermal vents | place: Pacific Ocean: East Pacific Rise...
TTATAGAGACCCGCTTTTAAATCTTTTTTTATTGCTAAGCCGATACTGATTATCTCTAATATCTCTTCTTTTGTAAAATCTTTAAGTGTTAAAAAATGTCTCATATCTCTCTTTCCAAATATTATATGAGCTTATTCTATAGTAATTTTCTTTAAAGAACTATTTATTGCTTTTCATCTAGAGTAACAGAAGTATAGATTATGTTAAATATAACTTAATAATATATACTATATAATTTAAATAATCATTATCATTTAAATATCTTACTATACTTCTTAGATAAATATATTAAGGATTTCACATGACGGAGATAGAGACAATAGATCAGCGCTCACTACAGCATATGCCCATACAGTTGTTTGCAATTATTATGGGTCTCTCAGGTTTTGCAATTATGTTTGCAAAAGCCTACCATATTATAAATATGCCCTACGCAATTTATCTCAGTGTATTATTTATAGATACTGTACTATTTTTACTTATATTTACACTCTATATGCTAAAAATAATTCAATATACAGATGATGTAAAAAAAGAATTTTTGCACCCAATCAAAAGCTCTTTTAGTGCGGCTATATCCATCAGTTTTTTGCTACTAAGCATTGCATTTTATGATTTTGCTCCAACTATATCGATTTTACTTTGGTACATAGGAACACCACTGCAACTCTTTTTTACACTTTATATAATGAACTACTGGATTCATAATGAACTTAAAGTTGTGCATAGCAATCCTGCTTGGTTTATTCCCATTGTTGGCAATGTTTTAGTACCAATTATAGGAGTTGATGCCGCACCCATTTATGTTTCACTCTTTTTCTTTGCTCTAGGTATGTTTTTTTGGATTGTTCTTTTTACAATTACAATGAATAGGATTATATTTCATCATCCACTCGCTAAAAAACTGATACCAACATTTTTCATACTGATAGCTCCACCTGCTGTTGGATTTATAAGTTATTTTAGAATAAGTAACGGGAGTATAGATATGTTAAGTATGTTTTTATACTTTATAGGACTCTTTACTCTTTTTTTACTCTTTTTTATGATTAGAATGTATGACTTTAAAGAGTTTTTTATATCCTGGTGGGCATACACTTTTCCACTTGCATCAATAACTATTGCAACATTAATGATGGAGATGGTATTTCGAAATGATGCTACATACTTTGCTTCTGTCTTACTTATAATAATAACAAGTATTGTAGTCGCTTTTGTAACATATAGAACTTTTATAGCATGTAGAGCACAAACAATTTGTATTTCGGAGGAAGAGTAATGAATAAATTACCGTTAATTATAGGTATGGTTTTAGGAACTGTAATGAGTGTTTTTATATTTTGAATGGCATTAAAAATAGCTGCACCAACAATGTTATTCAAGGAAATAGTCTCAACAAAAGATTTTGATAAAACGGTCGAACTAATAACGACAAGAATCAATAAACAAAATGGTTGGCATGTCACTACGGTTATTGACCAACAGCATGAGATACTACAAAATGGCGGGGAAGATATTGGTAAAGTAAAAATAATCAAGTTTTGTAATGCTAAAATGTCAGCTCAAATGTTACTAGAAGATGAGAGTAAATTTATGGCAACAAAAATGCCTCTTAGTATTTCAGTCTATGAAACAAGTAATGGACAGGTTATTATAGGACTTATGAATGGTTATGTAATGGCAAGACTTTTCTCTGGTACCAGAGAGGGTAAGCTAATGGAAGATGTCGTTAAAGATATGGAAGAAATCCTGAGCTTTATACACTTCAGATTTACAATATTTTAGGAGAAAGTTATGATACCTTTTAGTGACGAAGAGTTATATGATGCAGTTGAGTTTAACATTCCAAAAGTAAGTGCATATGTGAGTTCTCATGGTGGGGGAATCACCCTTCTTGGGGTGAAAGATTCTCTCGTTTATATAGAACTAGTTGGAACATGTTCTGGTTGTGCAATGAGTCTAATGACTACAAAAATGGTTGTACAAAAAGAGTTAAGAGTTCTCATTCATCCAGAGTTAGAACTTAAAAATGTAGACGGAACTGCTGAGAATGCAGTACCTGAAGATATTTTTACAAAAAAAGAGCCTCAAGAGGATATCTATGTAGAGAGTCTATGGGATAAGGCAAAAGATTTACTACACATCTAAATAAAAGGAAACATAATGATATTTAATTTAAGTGATACGCAAATAAATGACAAATATAAATTGATGGCTCAGACCATCATACCAAGACCGATTGCATGGGTAGTGACTGAGGATGAGGGTATAATCAACATAGCTCCATTTAGCTACTTTATAGGGCTCTCATCAGACCCTGCAACTGTTCTTATCTCAGTTGGGCATAAATCTAACGGCATTCCAAAAGACACTCTTGCAAATATTCGTAAAAGTAAAAAATGTACTATCTGTATGGTAGATGAGAAGAGCCTAGAAAAAATGCACTTTAGCTCAAAAGAGTTAAACAAAAATTTAAGTGAAGCAGATATTTTCAAAATTCAAACAGAGTCACTCATTGATGAGTACCCACCAATGATACAAGATGTACCAGCAGCCTACTTTTGTGAGTTTAACCAAGAGATAGACTTGGGTGGTGGTTCAACCGTTCCTATAATCTTAAATGTAAAACAAATTTATGTTAAAGATGAAGCTATAGTAGATAAAGAACGGATGACAATTATGTTTAACCCAGTGGCTAGAATTGGGAAAAGTTATGCTTTTCTTGGTGATGAAATTACACCACCATCTATTCCATAAATCTAAACTCATAACTATAACTAATTTTAAAATTAAGTTATAGTTATGTAAAAATTGCTAAACTACCATAAAACTATAAGGATAACTCCATGAAAAAAATACTCGCAACGACAGCTCTTATTGCTACACTTTTAACACCAAGCCTACTCAGTGCTAAACAAGCAGAGGGTTTAAATGTACTCGTAAACTCCGGAGACCCTCAAACACAAGCTATGGCTATGGTTTTATCTCTTATGAGTCTCAAAAAACATTCTAAAAAAGTAAATATAGTCCTCTGTTCTGCTGCTGGTGATTTAGCAGATAAAAACATTAAAGGTACTCCTATAAAAAGACCTAATGGAAAATCTCCATCAGCCAAAGACCATCTTAAAATGTTAATTAAAAAAGGTGCAAACGTACAAGTTTGTCCCCTCTATTTACCTAATGCAAATAAAGATAAATCTGTTCTTTTAGATGGAATCACAATAGCCAAACCACCTGTTGTTGCTGGAAAGCTTTTAAATGAAAATTTTCAAAATATTACTTTTTAGTGTACTTCTCTTTTGATAGTTGAGTATACAGTTTATTTTTTTGTAACACTACTACTCTCAACTATTTTTGCCATAGCAGGGCTTGGCTCTGCAGTGGCCCTTGTTCCATCCCTCAATATTGCTGGACTTAGTTTTGACATGGCACGAGTCAGCGGTCTCTTTGTTAACTCAATTACAACTATTACAACAAGTATGCTAAACCTCAAAAAACAACTTTTTGATATTAGTTTTGTTTTACCCCTTGTTTTAAGTTCTGTTATTTTTGCATTTGTAGGAGCTCAAATATCTCTACAAGTAGACACTGAACTAGTCAAGACTATTTTTGGAATTACCTTACTTATCATTGCATCAATGATTCTTTTTTTTAGAACACCTCCTAACATGGTTATAAAAAATTCAAAGCTTATTCTCATTTTTGCTGGTTCCATTGGTGGATTTTTTTCTGGATTTTTAGGTATCGGCGGGGGTTCTATCATCTCTCCCATACTCCTACTATTTGGCTATGATATAAAAAAAATATCGATAGGAATATCTTTTGTTATTCCTTTTTCATCCATAGTCGCATTTGGAAGTTATGCAAGTGTAATAGAGTTAGACTTTACACTTTTAGCAGTAGTTGGAGTGGCTGCCTATATAGGTGGTACATTTGGAAACTATATTTTACATTTTAAAATCTCAGCAAAAGCCATTAAAAAAATTCTTGGTTTAGCTCTATATATTATAGCAATTAAGATGCTATTTTTCACGACTTCTTGAGTCTACTAGAAAAAAATAAAACAAATACAAAGGATAAAATATGAAAATTGCAATAGCAGTAGATGAAAACAAACAAACAATAGTTAAAAGAACGGGACAAGCCCCTTTCTTTGCGATATATGAAGATGGAAATATTATCGAATATATACAAAACAGACATGGTCAAGGAGAACATGGAAAAGGAACACCGCAAGGTGGAGCACATCATAAACATGAGCATTCACACAAAGATATGCAACATACTGAACATACAAATGAACATAAAAAGGATGTTATGGAACTTAAAGATTGTGACATTATCTTAGTTCAAGCAGTAGGCGAAAATATGAAAGAGGCACTAGAATCGATAGGACTTCAAGTTAAAAAGATTAGAAAAAAAGATGGACTTACCACAGATGAAGTTATTAAAAACTTTTTGGCAAATAATATATAAATGAAAATACTTTTTGATAACTATAATAGAGATGAAAGATGCCAATCTCTTTGGGGATTTAGTACTTATTTTGAGGAGTATAAACTTCTTTTTGATACTGGGAGTAATGGTCGTGTACTTCTAAAAAATATGACCGAGTTAGGAATCAATACAGAAGAGATAGAGTATATTTTTATTACTCATTCTCATTGGGACCATATAGGTGGATTGGACTCTATTTTAGAACTCAATCCAAATGTAACACTCTTTGTACCTGAGTCACTCTCAAAATTTCTTATAAAAGATTTGATGACATTAACTCAAAAAGTTGTTATATGTACAAAGAAACCTCAACATCTTTTTAAAAATCTCTATACAACTGGTCTTTTAGGTACACAAATGCCTGAACAATCTCTTATAATAGATGAAAATGAGACTAAGCTAGTTACAGGCTGTGGTCACTTTGGTATCCAAAATATTACAAAAATAGCAAAAAAAAGCATTGGAAAAAATATTGATTTTGCTATTGGTGGGTTTCATCTCATACGAAGTAGTGAGGATGAGATTATTGCATCTATACAGAGTTTAAAAGAGTTGGGTGTTACAAAAGTTTTACCAACCCACTGCACTGGAGATAAAGCGATAAAACTCTATAAAAAGAGCTTTAAAGAGTTTTATATCGCTGGTGGCATTGGCACTCAAATATAATTATATAAAAGTGCTATTTTTGTAGCATCTTTGCAACTTCTTTAGCATGGTAAGAGATGATTATGTTTGCACCCGCACGTTTAAATGCAATCATTGTCTCCATAACTACTCTGTCATAATCAATCAGGTCATTCATTCCAGCCATTTTGAGCATAGCATACTCGCCACTCACATTATAAACAGCCATTGGAAGCGAAGTGTTGTCTTTTATCTCACGGACTATGTCTAAGTATGCAAGTGCTGGTTTTACCATAAGTATGTCTGCCCCTTGTGCCTCATCTGAGATAGACTCAGCAATAGCTTCTCTGCGATTTGCTGGATCCATCTGGTAAGATGCACGGTCTCCAAAAGAGGGAGTTGACTCTGCAACATCACGAAATGGGCCATAATAACCTGAAGAAAACTTAGTTGAATATGCCATAATTGGAAGGTTTTCAAAGCCTGCCCCATCAAGAGAAGTTCTGAGAGTCTCAATAATTCCATCCATCATTCCAGAAGGGGCTATCATATCTGCCCCTGCCTGCGCATGAATAATAGCTTGGCGTCCAGATATCTCTAACGTAGAGTCGTTATCAACAGTCTCCTGTACCTCATCTATAATCCCACAATGTCCATGGTCTGTGTACTCACAAAAACATAAATCAGTCACAACAAACATATCCGGATGTTCAGCTTTAATAGCACGAATAGAAGAAGCAATAATCCCATGCTCACAGAGAGAATCTGAACCAATAGAGTCTTTGACATCAGGAATACCAAAAAGAATAATGGAGTAAATACCAAGATTTTTCAACTCTACACACTCTTTTAAAATCTCATCAATACTCATCTGAAAAACACCAGGCATAGAGCTAACTTCTGTCTTGATTCCCTTACCACTACGGATAAACAGAGGGTATATGAAATCATCTACACTTACATGAGTCTCACGTACTAGTGAGCGTAAATGCTTATTTAAACGTGTTCTTCTAAATCTTTGAAACATTCTTAAACCTTTTTTTTTATCATTTTTGCTATAATCATTTTTATAAAAAAGATATTAGCATTTTAAAGATTAAATTAATGAATATAAAAATTTCTCAAATCGCAAATTTACCTTCTCGTTTTGGTAACTTTAAAGTAAAAGCTTTTAAAGAAGCTGCTGCGGATGGCTGTAAAGAGCATCTCGTTATATACAAAGAGAACCTAGAAGAAGTTCCTGTTGTACGAGTCCACTCAGAGTGCCTCACAGGTGATGCTATTGGAAGTCTGAAGTGTGACTGCCGCGACCAGCTTGAGTATGCACTTAAACTGGCTGAAAAAACTAACGGAATGGTAATTTATCTTAGACAAGAGGGACGTAATATCGGCCTCTTAAATAAAATCAATGCCTATGCTCTGCAAGATGAGGGTTTAAATACCGTTGAAGCCAACCATCAACTCGGATTTGAAGCAGATGAAAGAACTTACGAAGTTGTAACATTTATACTCCATCACTTCAATATTCATAAAATTAAATTACTCACAAATAACCCCAATAAAGTCAACTCCATCAGTGACATAGACATTGTAGAAAGAGTCCCTATTATTATGGATTCCAATGAGTATAACAAGTCATATTTAGATGTTAAAAAAGATGAAATGGGACATTTACTTTAGGAGAATATAGCTATGCCAATTGATATAGAAAATGATACTTTAGAAATCGCTCTTCAAAAGTTAAAAGCTAAAGAAGAGACTTTTACACAAATTGAAGCGATATCTAACTTTGGTAGCTGGGAAGTCAACCTCAAAACACATCAATCTATATGGTCGGATCAGAGTTATAAGATATATGGTCTAAAAAAGGGAGATGTAAAACCTACATTAGAGCTCTTTTTATCTTTTGTCCACCCCCAAGATCTTGCCAATGTTCAAGAAAAAATGCAACAAGGAATTAGTAGCGGAGAAGTTACTTCCCTTACATGTAGAATTAACAAAATAAATGGAGAGAGTGCCCATATCTTTTTATCTGGTCAGGTACTTTATGATGCAGATGGAACACCAAGCAAACTCATCGGTACAACTCAAGATATTACGGAACAGGTAGCTATAAAAAAGCACTCTGAAGAGCTCTCAAAAGTTATCGAGTACTCCTCAAGTGAGATATATATTGTTGATTATGATACACTCAAATATCTTTATGTGAATCAAGGTGCAGCGAAGGCTTTAGGCTATACACAAGAGGAGCTACTTGGTAAAACTGTTTTTGATATTAACCCTTATTTAAACTCAGAAAAAATCTCGCAACTCAAAGAGCAAGTCAAACATAGCGATGATATTTTAAATAGAACCATTCACCAAAGAAAAGATGGAACACTCTATGATGTCCAAGCTTATATTCATAAACTAGACTATAATGATGTAAATGCATTTGTAATCTTCGATACAGATATATCTCAGTTAAGTAGAGCTGAAAAACTTCTTGAAGAGCAGACAGAAAAGTTAAACCACCAAGCGAACCATGATACCCTTACAAAACTACCCAATAGAATGCTCTTTCAAGATAGACTCTCTCAAGCCATCAAAACTGCCACGAGAAACTCCCAGCAGTTTGCACTTCTATTTATAGACTTAGACCAATTTAAAAAAATTAATGACTCACTAGGACACCAGGTAGGAGATGATGTACTTAAAGAGGCTGCTGCACGTCTAAAGGTAGCCCTTAGAGCAGAAGACACATTAGCACGTCTTGGTGGCGATGAGTTTACAATTATCTTAAAAAGTGTTAAAGATATACAGAGTGCCTCTTTAGTCGCACATAAAATCAATACAGTTATGAAAGAGCCCATTAAAGTAAGAGGCAATACTCTTTTCATCTCTTCTAGTATTGGTATTAGTATGTTTCCTCAAGATGCTACATCTCAAGAGAACCTTATTAAATTTGCAGATACGGCAATGTATAAAGCAAAAGATGAAGGGCGTGATAATTTTCAGTTTTATTCTGCTGAAATGACAGCTATAGCTTTTGAGAGGGTTGTTATGGAGAATAGCCTTCGAGTCGCCATCAAAGAGGAACAGTTTGTTGTCTATTTCCAACCTCAATTTTGTGCATCAGACAATACAATTATAGGAATGGAGGCGCTTGTAAGATGGCAACACCCTACCATTGGTCTTGTACCACCTGCTAAATTTATCCCTATTGCCGAAGAGAGTGGTCTTATTATTGAGATAGACCGATTTGTAATGAAAGTGGCGATGAGACAGTTTTCACAATGGTATAAAGATGGTCTAAACCCAGGGACACTTGCACTTAATCTAGCGATGAAACAGCTCTCTGAGGAAGATTTCATATCTAACCTTTTAACTACTATGCAGAGTTTAGATTTTAAACCCGAGTGGTTAGAACTCGAAGTTACAGAGGGTCAAATTATGCATAATCCTGATGAAGCAATTACTAAACTACGAGAGATCAGTAACTTAGGTATAGAGATGGCTATCGATGATTTTGGAACAGGATATTCATCACTCGCTTATCTCAAAAAACTACCTCTTGATAAACTCAAAATTGACCAATCTTTTGTACGAGACCTTCCAGATGATGAAGATGATGCAGCTATTACCAAGGCTATTATAGCACTTGGGAAAAGTTTAAACTTAAAACTGATTGCAGAGGGTGTAGAGACACAAGAACAAAAAGATTTTCTTCTTGAAAATGGATGTAACTATATTCAAGGTTACTTCTACTCTAAACCTATGCCTGCGAAAGAAATAAGGACCTTACTTCAAGAAAACTCTAAAAGAATTTAGTCTGATTAATAACAACCATCTATGTCAAGTCTTGTTTACAACAATGAAAAAGATTTTCTCTTAAGGTCAATCTTGTTATTTTCTATTTCTTAGAGTATAATCTTGAGATGATAAAAACTTTTTTCCAAAGTGGCTTTACTTTTAGCGAGAAAGAGTATGAGCTAAAACTGCAACATATACTCTTTAACTCTATTTTAGTTACTGTAATCATACTACTCTCAATTATCTCCACAGTTAGATTTTTAGAACACAATTTTTTTCAATTTGTTGTAGATATTATCGTTATCTTGTCATCTATATTTATTATTAGCTATATTCATAAAGACAAACAGAATATTTACAAAGTAATGCCCTTTTTACTCACTCTCTTTTATATTTTAATCTCATTCTCATTTGTACTGACAAATATGTACATTGTGGGTGCTAGTTGGCATATAGTCTACCTATTACCTGCTTTCTTCTTGGGTGGATTAAGAGTCGGATTCCTTGCAACTCTAGCCTCTCTGCTCTCTATTACTATCTTAGGCTTTAGTGCTCAAGTACCCTACACTCTTTTTAACTATTTTTATATTATTACTCCTTTAATTGTCAGTGTTATATTTCTCTTTCTATTTGAAAAGAGAAACAGTGTCATGCAAGATCTTCTTACTCAAAAAAATCTCTCATTAGAAGAAGAAGTCGACATAAAGACTAAAGAACGCACGGAGCTACTGCAAAAGACTCAAGAACTTGCAGCAATCATAGATAAATCAGAAATTGAGTTATATATAGTAGATTATGAGACAGACTACTATCTCCATGTTAATAAAGGTGCATTAGACTCATTAGGATACACATACAAAGAGATGCTTGAAAAAAATGTTTATGACATTAACCCTACTCTCACTACAGAAATTGTTGCTCATCTCAAAATAGTCATTCAAGATGAACCAAATATTATGAACATCACCGAACATACAAAAAAAGATGGGACAACTTATAATGTACAGTCGCAGATACATCTAGTTCAATACAACAAACGAAATGCTTATGCAATTTACAATACAAAAATTTCAGATACTCACAAAGCTCATGAAGAGGTACTTAGACAAAAAAGAATTTTAGAACATAAAGCTCATTACGATATGCTCACAAAACTTCCAAACCGTACGCTCTTCTTTGATAGACTCTCTCAAGCCATTAGTAAATCTAAACGCTCGCAAGATGAGTTTGCAGTTCTCTTTTTGGACCTTGATGAGTTTAAAGAGATTAACGATACTCTCGGTCATGAGGTTGGAGATTTAGTGCTAATCGAAATAGCAAATAGACTCAGACACTCCCTTAGAGATAAAGACACAGTAGCCAGACTCGCAGGTGATGAATTTCTTATCATAGTAGAACAGGTTCACTCTAAAGATGCTGTCTCAACCTTGTGTCAAAAAATACTCAACTCCTTAAGTGAAGCTATCATAATCAACCAGATACAGCTCTATGTAACTTGTAGTATAGGTGTGAGTCTCTACCCAGACCATACAGACGATCCAAAAGTACTAGTAAAACATGCTGACCAAGCTATGTATAAGGCCAAACATACTGGTAAAAATAGTTTTAAATTCTATGGCTAAAGCAAAATTAAGATAGAATCACTCTTTAAAAGGATATTTTACTTGAACTTAAAAACTACTCTTACAGACGATAAAATTACTCTGCCAGAAAACTTTTTTTACAATATACAAAAATACAAAGAGCAGCTCTTTAAATGGAATAAAATCCACAACCTTACAGGGGCTAAAGATGAAAATACTCTCAACGAGTTTATCTACGATGCTGTTTTTCCTGTAAGTTTTTTACCAAAAGTCGATACCCTTATGGACATAGGAACAGGTGCTGGTTTTCCAGGCATGATACTCGCTCTTGCACTTCCAGATACTCATGTAACTTTGGTTGAACCACTTATGAAACGTGCAAGTTTTTTACAGTTTATAAAGGCTGACTTAGAGTTAGACAATGTAACGGTAGTAAAAAAAAGAGTAGAAGAGATGGAGCCAAAAATCTTTGATATTATCACATCACGTGCTGTTACAGATACAGATATGCTTCTAACTCTAAGTAAAAACTTTCGTGATGAACACTCTCAACTTCTTTTTTACAAAGGCGAAAAAGTCTACGATGAAGTAGGAGAGAAGTACGAGCACCAAGTAATTAAAACTAAAAATAGACACTACCTACTTATGAAAGGCAATTAAATGATACTTAAACTTCTTCTAGTCCTCACCGTTA
>Ga0256824_10000946_pt1 | contig 11189 bp, 7 predicted proteins | sample CV67metaG_FD_191570 | JGI IMG/M metagenome (GOLD analysis project Ga0256824, IMG submission 191570) | Hydrothermal vent microbial communities from East Pacific Rise, Pacific Ocean - CV67 | ecosystem: Environmental > Aquatic > Marine > Hydrothermal vents | place: Pacific Ocean: East Pacific Rise...
TAAGCACAAATTTATCAGCCTTCACAATTAACGAAGTAATGGTTACAATGATATTACTTATAGAGGTTATAAAACTTATCTTCTCTCCAATCAAGACTTCATATCCATCGAGTTCTTTTAGTTTTATGGCTTCATTTATATTTTGTATATTTAATGCTTTTTCAAAATCTATCTCTTTGATATTTTCATAATAAAATATCTTTTTATCTTCATTATATTTGATTTTAAACTTATCGAGCAACTCTTGGTTTTCTCGTATCTGCTTTTTAAATCTACTCTTGTTTGGACTATCTAAAATATCTAATTTATCGCATACAGAGCTAAAGCTTATTCCATTTTTTAGGGCTTTGTTTGATAGGATAAAGCTTATTAGGGCTTTTAGTTTTGATAGCTTATCAGGTATCAATATAATCTCTCTATTTAACTCTTGTGGAATCTGAATTCCCCAATTAAAAATATGATATTTGGCTGTTATAGAGGGGATTCGAACCATGTACCTACCTGTATCTTTATCGTAATAATCTTCTGCTATTAGATTATGTCGAAATATTCCAAACTCATCTTCGATTTCTAATCTAGTAATTGCAAGGTCATTTAACATTCGATATATATTATTTGTAGAATTTTTGGGCGTTTTATAATTCATTTTTTTAGCCAAATCATAAATATTGGTATAGATAATATAGCTTCCATCTTTACTTGGTTTTGATACCCCTTTGTTGTCTGTAAAAAGCAGTGAAAGTAAATCTCTATGTTTTTGATGAAGGGAACGATTAACTGTGATTTTAATCTGCTTGTCGTTATATATAATCTTTTTTCTTCTTAACTCTTTACTGTCTCTAACAGTAGCATTAAAAAGATTTTTTCGCAGATAGTCAACAGGAATATATCCTCCATTGACTTTTTTGCTCAAGTTCATATACTCTTTTTCGGTAAGCTCTCTATCTTTTTCAAAAATAATATTCTGTTCTTTTTCCATAATATAAGCCTTGGTAAGTCACAATTTTGAATATAGTCCAGAACTGCAACAACTTTTTTGAGTAGTTTAGGGGTTTTTAGTTAAAAATAGACTTAAAATTGCAGTTACAAACTATATTGTTGCAACAGTAAACTATATTTTTGCAGTTATAAACTATAGTATTGCAATAGTAAACTATAAATTTGCACTTGTGGACTATATTGTTAAGCTATATCTTTAAGAGATATTTTCAAGGATATATCTTAAAGAAGGCATCCCATCTTTTTTGGGAATGCCTTTCTTCTGAAAAAAAATTAAAAAAACAAAAAGCCACGGAAGTAGAAAGTTTATCGTAAATTAAAAAAGATTTTGAGGTATAGCTAATTATTGGCTTATCGTGTATGTGATTGCTATCACACCACATTAAAACAGGTAGAAAATAGAGCTATTTTATTTTTTGAAAGGTTGGTTTTTTGGTGCGATAGCAATCGCCCCCTACGAATTCAATTCCGAAAGTTGGAATGTTAATTCTTTAACTTATTGGGCTTTTTGTTTTTTATTAAAAGCTATTTATAATTTTTCATAGCCTGTTGTGCTTCTCTAAGTTGGGTTCTTCTTTTTAATGTTTCTCTTTTGTCATGTAGGTTTTTACCTTTGGCAATGGCAATGCTTACTTTTACTAAGTTTCGTTCATTAAAATAGAGTAGAAGGGGGACAATAGTGTTTCCATCTTTGCTTACTTTTTCAAAAAGTTTGTTTAGCTCTTTTTTGTGAAGTAGAAGTTTTCTTGGACTTCTTGTGTCTCTTGAATAGTTTGTATTGGTTGTGTCAAGATGTGCTACATGGGTATTCATAAGGTGTAGTTCGCCTTTTATGAAACGGCAAAAGGCATCGCTTAAATTGGCTCTTTTTGCTCGTAGGGCTTTAACTTCTGAACCTTCAAGTACAATTCCTGCTTCAAATTTTTCTAAAATTTCATAATCGTGATAGGCTTTTTTATTTTTTGCTATTAGGTTTATTGCCATGGTTTTAATTCTCTATTTTTTAATTTATTTTTCGTTATATATCAAGTTTTTTTATAAAAGGAATAATATTATATCAAAAAAAAGTTCTGTATGTTATAATTCGTGATAAAAAATAAATCTTTATAAGGCAGTGGGTGTTAAAACATAAATTTATAGAAGCAATGGTAACTGAAGATGTTGGTCGTGGAGACCTTTTTTCTCGTATATCTCAGGCAAAAGAGGTTCGTGCTTATATTATTGCAAAAAGTAATGGTATTTTTTCAGGAAGAGAATACATAGATGTTTTAGCACAGATGTATGCCTTAGATTTGGAGTGGCATGTTGAAGATGGTTCTGCTTTTCAAGTGGGGGAGAAACTGCTTTATGTCTCTGGAAATTCTAAAACAATTTTGTCTTTGGAACGTTCTATTTTAGATATTGCTTTACACGCTTCTTCTATTGCCACGTTAACAGGTAAGTTTGTTGAAAAAGTAGCACCTTATGGGGTCAAGCTTTTAGACACACGAAAAACAAGACCACTGCTTAGAGAGTTTGAGAAGTATGCTGTGCGTTGTGGAGGTGGAATTAACCATCGAATGGGCTTAGATGATTGTTTAATGCTTAAAGACACCCATCTTAAAACGATTGATAACTTAACAGAATTTATGAAAGAGGTTCGGCTAAAGATACCTTTTACTTCTAAAGTTGAGATAGAGTGTGAAGATTTAGAGGGTGTGAAAGAGGCAATGGGTGCTGGAGCAGATATTGTGATGTGTGACAATATGAGCAATGATGCCATTAGAGAAGTGGTTGCTTTTAGAGATGCAAACTATAAGCATATTTTACTCGAAGCGAGTGGAAATGTAACGCTTGAGACCATTGAGGAGATAGCAAAAACAGGTGTTGATGCCATCTCTTCAGGTTCATTGATTCATCAAGCCAATTGGATTGATTTGTCAATGAAAATGGAGGGTTAAAGAATAGATGATAGAAGCTGTAAATGAATTAATTAATAAGTATGAAAAAATAACTATATTGACTCATTTAAACCCTGATGCAGATACCCTTGGAACAGCTTTAGGTATTTATGGAATACTTAAGAACAGTGGAAAACAAGTAGAGGTTGTTAATCAAGGTGTTAATTTACCACGATATTTGGACTTTTTATCCAATTTCTCTAAGATAAAACAACAAATGGATTATAGTGAAAGTTTAATTATTACGTGTGATACGGGGAGTATTGATAGGGTTGGATTTGAGCTAAGTGGTCGTGAAATTTTAAATATTGATCACCATAAGAGTAATACCTATTTTGGTACGCTCAATATCGTAAACCCTCTTGCTGTTTCGGCATCAGAAGTGGCATATAAGCTGTTTAAAAAAAAGTATGTTATTACAAAAGAGATAAGTACCTGTTTCTATACAGCACTGGTGGCAGACACTCAATATTTCAGTACAAATAATGTGAATAGAGAAGTATTTGAATTGGCATCAGAGATGATGAAAGATGGAGTGGATATTTATGAAGTAATGTGTAATATAAAACAGAGACGTTCTCTAGCGTCTATACGAATTTTAGCATCAAGTTTAGATACCCTCTTACTTACTGAAAGTGGAAGTTTAGCCATTATGTGTGCTACTCAAGAGAAGATGTTAGCATCAGGGGCTGATATTATTGATACTGTTGGTATAGTTGATTATGGTATCTCTTTGGTAACTGTTCAAATAGCTATTGTTTTGATTGAATTAGAGAACTCTATTCGAGTCTCTATGCGAAGTAAAAAAGTAGATATTTCAGCGTTGGCAATTGCTTTTGGTGGAGGTGGACATAAACATGCTGCTGGATTTGAGTTGGAAAATATAAGCAAAGATGAGTTGTTAGAAATGATAAGAAAAGAGATAAAAAAAATAGGATTATTAGATGCGTAGAAGAAGAAGTTATGGAAGAAGAAAGAGTTCAAGTAGTGCATGGATTATTATTTTAGGATTGATGATAGGAGCAGCTGCTTACGTGTTTACTTCACAAGGGTTTGAACGTAATGTCCCTGTGGTTCAAAGTGAAGATTTTATCTATTGGAATCGTAAAGACCCTTTACAGATTAAAATTTCTGATGATGGTGCTTTAAAGTCGTATAGTGTAACGATTAATGATGGAAGTAACGCTGTGGTTATTGCAAATGAATTGATTCTTAAACCCACTCGTGAGAAAATATTGAAAATTGTTTATCCTAAAAAAGTGGTTAATGGAATTAGGTTAGATCCTAGAGCTACAAAATTACAAGTAACTGTAGAGGTTACCGATAAGAGTAAATGGAACTTTTTTCAAGGAAACAGTGTGAAGAAGGTTTTAAATGTAGAGGTGGATTATAAACGTCCTGATATTAATATTTTAGCCAATTCCTATTCTGTAACACGTGGGGGTGTTGGTTTGGTTATTTTCCAAGTAAAAGATGAAGCTTTAAAAGGTTTTTATGTTGAAGCTGCGGGAAATAGATTTAAAGCCCAGCCTTATAAAAAAGAGGGGTATTACGCAACACTGATTGCATGGCCTTTTGATAAAGAAAATTTTACGGCGAATATTATAGCACTTGATAAAGCAGGAAATAAACGAATTTCAAATATTCCCTTTTACTTGTTAGGAAAAAGATATAAAACTTCATGGATACAAGCCCGAGATAAATTTATTGATGGAAAAATTTCTGATTTAATTGCGAGTGAACCTAAATATTCAATTATTGATAACAGGCTAGAGAAGTTAAAAACAATTAATGAAACCATGCGACTTGAAAATGAAAAGCTTATCCATAGTTTAGGTAAAACTGTTTCAAATGAAATCTTAAACGAGTGGAAAATTAAAAAGTTTTATCCGTTAAGAAATGCTGCTAAAGTAGCCTCTTTTGGGGATGATAGACACTACTATTATGAGCATAAAGAGAATGAAGTTTCTGAGTCAAAACATGTTGGTTTAGACTTAGCAAGTACCAAAATGGCAAAAATAGTAAGTTCAAATGCAGGAAAAGTAGTCTTTGCTGACTATAATGGGATTTATGGAAATATGCCTATGATTGACCATGGTTTAGGACTCTATACCCTCTATGGACACTGCTCAAATATTTTAGTTAAAACAGGTGATGATATAGGTGCAGGTTTTGGAATTGCCCAAACAGGTAAGTCTGGGTTAGCACTGGGTGATCACTTGCATTTTGGTATTTTGGTTCAAGGGATTGAAGTTCGTCCTGAAGAGTGGATGGACAGTAAATGGATTCGTGACAATGTAGATAAAATATTTAAATCTGCTGATAAGATTATTGAGGGGGAGTAGATATTTTGTAATGGGTATCCAACAGCAACAATTTCTTAATCTTTTATTGTTGTTGGCATTGGGTACTTTTTTTTCTAACTTCTACCTTCTATGGTATGAAGTTATAACTATTTTATTATTTACCATGTTTACTTCTCATCTATTAAATAAATCTTTTGTTTCTCTCTCTTCACTCTCTACAGCTATTGGTGTTATGTTAATGATGGTCTCTTTTAATTTATGGATATATTTTGTTGTGATTGGTTTGGGATTACTTCAAAAAAAATATTTGAAAGTTAATAATCAGCACCTTTTTAATCCTTCTAACTTTGCATTGATTTTTGGCTTACTCTTTTTTTATAACGATGCACATATAATTTTAGGGCAATTGGGTCAAGAGTTATGGATGGTTGGAGTTTTAATTGTTTTGGCTTTGTTTATTTTGATTCGTGTAAATCGTTGGATTATTTCACTCTCTTTTGTACTCTTTTATCTTTTTTTTCAATATTTTTTTCTAATCTCTTATGATCCTGTTTTACTCTTAGAAGATATTTATTATAGATTTTACTCTGTCTCTTTTCTTCTATTTATTCTTTTTATGCTAACTGACCCGAAAACGACACCTGAAGATTCTAATTTTCAGATATTATTCTCTTTACTAATTGCTTTATGCAGTACACTACTCGATAGATATTATGGCTTTAGAGTACAACATCTTTTTTTATCACTTTTTTTCTTTTCACTTTTTGTTCCTTTACTTAATCATTTTAATCGAAATAGTTTTTTAAAGATACTCTTGATTGCTTTTTTAGCAACAGTGGTTATAATAACCATCGAGATGAAAACACCCTATTATTTTATGATGGATAGAAGAGGATAGATGACAAAAGAGATAAAAATAAGTATGGTTATTTTAGTGATGGGACTACTCTTTATTGGTCTGTATGCGTTTTTTATGAAAAATGGAAATACTCCTACATCTATCAAAAGTTTACAAGAAGAGCGAATACTTCTACCTCAATATAAAGCCGATACCTATAGAGATATTCCCATTGTTCAACTCTATTTAGAGGAGTTAAGGACTTTGATAAAGAGTGGAAAGGGAGTATTGCCTTTAGATGAAAGTTTATTGGACAGTTCAGCTATTTTGGCTCAAAAAATTGTTTTAAAAGATAAAGAATTTTTAAAAGACACTTTTTCTAATGGTAAAATTTTACATGCTGATATGATGCAAGTTCATCCTGCTTTAGTCGCCTCCTTGGGAAGTAAATCTAAACTGTTATGTAAAAAATATAGCTGTTATGAGGCTATTAAATATAATTTTGTTAAAAATTCAACCACTAAAGCAATTGTTAATATTGATACACAAAAAGTACTTGAAGTAGAGTATATTTTAGAGAGTCAACCTGACATATCTTTACGTCTTAAAAATATTGCAAAAGAGATTGTTCTTTATGCTCCAGAGGTGGCTAACGCATTAAAGTATAAACCTAGAAGAGATGAGATGAGTATGGCAAATGTACGTGGAGCGTTACAGGGTTCTCCTTGTGAAAATTCTGAACACCTCTGTGTTGCACCTACTTTTTCAGATCATAAAAATGAAGAGGCTCTTTGGGCAATTGTTGATTTAACAGAACTTAAACTCTCTGCTGTTAAGTGGGCAGGATTGGGTAAAACAACAACTCCTGCTTGTATCTCTGAGCGTTCTTTACAAAATCGCTATATTATGAAAAATTTTTGTGAAAAAGATACGGCATTAGAAAAAAATGGATGGAAATTTTTATACCGTTTGACAGGTTCAGATGGTTTAGAGGTTATTGATGCTTCTTTTAATGGGCAACCTGTTTTTAAATCAGCTAAAATTGTAGATTGGCATGTGGCATATGAGGGGAAAGGTTTAGTAGATAATGAATCTGATATTCAGATGGCAGGGCGACAAGTGGAGTTTGTAAAAGGCGAGAAAGAGAAGTTCTTCTTTGGTTATAACGATGCCATGGGTTGTCCTATGTTTTCAACTTCTGTGGTACTTCCCTTTAATGCTCCTTTGGTTAAACCCCTATATAACAAAGAGAAAAATAGAGTGGGGTTTTATTTAATTCAGGATTATCGTAATCCTAAATGGCCGATGGCATGTAACTACAGGTATGAAAATCGTTTTGAATTTTTTGATGATGGTGCATTTAGAGTGGTAGGTGTAAACAAAGGTCGTGGTTGTGGAGAAGAGGCAATCTATCGACCTGTTATGCGTATTGATATGGCGTTGGGTGAAAATGAGCAGTTCTATAAGTACAATGGCTTATGGAATCAATGGTTAATAGAACAGTCTGATTTTCAAAAAGATGCTAAAGTTTATGATAAAAATAAATATTTATATAAAATTCAAAATCTCTCTAATCGAGGTTATTATATAGAACCCAATAGAGGACAATTTAATGACCAAAGCAGGGGAGATAATGCCACTATTTTTGTAACAAAATATAAAGAGGATGAGGGAAGTAAAGATTTATTGACGCTCGGTTCATGTTGTAATTTAGAAGAAGATGGAGTAGAACGTTACATGCAATATCGTGAATCTATTGAAAGAGAAAATTTGGTTATTTGGTATGTTCCACGTATTAAAAATGATGCTAGAAAAGGGCATGAGTATTGTTGGGCAGATACAATTATTGGTAACGATGGAAATATCAAAGTAAAAGAGTTCCCTTGTGCTGTTGGGGCAAAGTTTGTGCCAATAAAATTTTAAAGGAAAAATGTGTTTAAAAAATATTTACCGATTTTAATCTCTTTACTAATTGTGGTTTTAGTGGCATTTATGGTTATTGTAAAAAAGAGTGAAGAACCGATGGTTAAAATAAAAGAGACGATGGGAGAGTTTAAAAAACAATCCTCTTGTGTTAGACATCCTCAATTTCTCTCTACATTAAACATTACTCATCCTGTTACCATTGACTTATCTCAACAACAGTTTACAGGATTGGCTTTTTTGTATGGAAAAAACTTTTCTCAAGTACTACACCCCAAAGCTTGGGAGAATTTTGAACATTTTTCTACCTATGCTTTAGATAAAAAAGGAAACGTTTTTTTAGCACCCATGCCTTTTATATCTATAAAACCAACAACCTTTAATTTGCAAAAGAATATCTATAAATTAGACTCTCTTACAGGTAAAATTTCTATTTTTATCCATTTTGATGAGGTTCTTCCCTCTGCTTCTAATCCTTATGGAATTATCTCTTTGGTCTACGATTGTGATGATGATACGCTATGGGTTTCGGCAATTGATGAGAGTAATTATAGAGAAGAAAAAGGGGTTATTTATCATATTGATATTAAAAGTAAAAAGATACTTCAAAAAATAGAAGGAACAGATGCCTTAACCCTTCGATTGTTGAAAAGTAAAAATGGAAAGTTTTTATTGGCTGGTTCGGCTAAAAAAAATGCACTTTATGCCTTTAAAATAGAGCAACAAGAAATAGTTCAAAATTCTAAGATAAAACTTTTAGAGCTTCCCTCTGCCAATGAGCGTATTCGTAAGATTAAAATAAGAAAAGAGAATATTTTAGAGCTTCAGACCATTCCTTTCTCTTATACTTTGGTTGCTGAAACTTCAGATAAAAATGAGAGGAGAGAGTATAGGGTGGAGTGGGATAGTAGAAAATTTAAATTTTTAAATTAATGCTTTATTCTTCCTCTAATCGTCTGAAAGCTCTTCTATTATATTTTAATATTTTTTAATAATTATTCTTTCTTACTAATTTTATTCTGTTTTTTTTTAAAATCTTTTATATTTAATTTGAAATATTTTTATTTTTATTAATTGTATATTTACAATATTAATCTAAGAAAACTTTAATATTTGATATTATAACTTAATATAAAATTAGATTAGGAGATTAATATGAATTTAAAAAATAAATATGATAATATTTTTTTTAAAGTAACAATGACAATGCTGTTATTGAGTACTGTAATATTTGCTAATGTTACAGGTAATACTTTTCGTGACTTTAATGGAGATGGTGTTCAACAAGCTGGGGAGACAGGTCGTGCAGGTATTGTTGTTAAAGCATACTCTAATACAGTTACAGGAGATATAGAGGTAGCTTCTACACAAACCATAGCCAATGGGACATACAGTCTAACCATTGCAAATGATAAATATCCTGTTCGTTTGGAGTATACCATTCCTTCAGGATTCTGTAATCTTGATGCTTCACAAGATTTTCCCTCAGCTAATGGTGCTACCTATGGAACAGATATTCAATTTGCAAAGGTTTCAGGAGAGGTGCATAATTTTATTTTTAATTATCCTTCAGATTTTTCTGTAGAGGCTAATCCTAGAGTTTTTTTACCTCAATTTGGAAATGGAGATCCGTTAGCAGGAGGAACAGCTTCTGATGCTATTGCTATGACAAGTTTTCATTATTTGGACAGTGGACATGCTTCTAACTCAGGAAGAGGGGCTACAGATGGTCCTGCGTATGATGAAGTGGCTAAGGCAAAACAAGTTGGTAGTATTTACGGAGTTGCTTATTCACGTCAAGCAGAGAAGGTATTTACGTCGGCCTTTATGAAACGTCACTCAGGAATGGGACCACTCGGAGGAGGTGGTATTTATATTATTAACCCCAATCCCCCTTATGACAATACAGCTGATTTAAATTTTATGGATTTTGATGCGTTAGGTATTCCTACAAGTGATGAAGTCAATATTTATACAAATGCGAAAATTGCTTCAAATGTTGTGGAGTTTAGTCCTGTTATTGGAACAAACTCAGAAAGAGGATTAAGTGGAGATAAAACACAACCCAATGCTGATTCTGCTGCGTATTCACAAGTTGGTAAACTCTCTTTTGGAGATATTGATATGTCTGAAGATGGACAGTTTTTATATGTTGTAAACCTTTATGATAGAAAACTTTATGAGATTGACTTAACAGACCCTAGTAATCCTGTTGCTCCAACTTTGCAAAATGTTTCAGATAAGATTCATGGATATGATATTCCTGATGTTTGTGGTGGAAATGCAGGAGAATTTCGTCCATTTGCTTTAAAAATAGCTAGAGGTAACGCGTATGTAGGAATTACTTGTTCGGGGGAGACAGGAACAGGTTCTTCGACAGGTGGAACATCAGCTGATATGAAAGGTAGTATTTATAAGTTTTCTTTAATCACACATCAATGGTCTTCATCTTCAGAGTTAGAATTTACTTTTGATTATAGGGATGCTGATAAAGCATGGCATAAATGGGACTCTACTTGGAAGACTGATTGGGAATATGGAGAACCACTTATTTCAGATATTGAAATTGATAGTGGAGGAAATATATTAATTGGAATTATGGATAGAATGGGGCATAAAAAGGGCTATAACAATTATGATTTAGAAGGAGTTATTAATGGTGCTAATGATGGTAGTTATGGAACGGTTGGGGAACTACTACGTGCTGTAAGAGACACATCTTTCCAAAAATGTACATATAATATTACTTTGAATCCAGAATTTTATAAGGATAATTTAAAACATACTGAAAGTTCTCAAGGTGCTTTAGCTATTCATAGAACCAGTACTTTTGATGGAGTATTATCAACTTTTATGGATCCGATTGATATTTGGTCTGCAGGAGTAATGCTTTATGATAATAGTGATGGTGGTCAAGAACAGAAAGGGTATGAAATTTTTTACTCTCGTGTTGATAGAACTCCTGCAACTTTTGGTAAAGCAGGTGGACTAGGAGACCTTGAAGTTATGGAGAAAGTTCCAGCCATTGAAATTGGGAATCTTGTTTGGCTCGATAACGACATGGATGGTATTCAAGATGCTGATGAGTTAGGAATTGAAAATGTTAAGATGGAGTTACTTGATGCTAATGGTATGATTGTCTCTACTACTATGACAGATACTACTGGAGGGTATTATTTTAAT
>Ga0256824_10000947_pt1 | contig 11188 bp, 8 predicted proteins | sample CV67metaG_FD_191570 | JGI IMG/M metagenome (GOLD analysis project Ga0256824, IMG submission 191570) | Hydrothermal vent microbial communities from East Pacific Rise, Pacific Ocean - CV67 | ecosystem: Environmental > Aquatic > Marine > Hydrothermal vents | place: Pacific Ocean: East Pacific Rise...
TGGTCTTAATATTGAACTAGAGAAAAGGTCTTGGGGTTTAAAATGGTATAGTTATGACTATAAAACAGTAATAAATTTAGAAGATGGAATGAACTATAAACTAATGATAGATTTTGAAAATAGTGAGTTCAATAAAGATATACTCAAACCTATGTTAAAATACATCTCTGATATAGTATAAAAAGGGGTGTAGTTTTACATAATGGGAAAATTAAAATATTTAAGTCACTATTCAAAGCAAACAAAAGAGCAGGTTAATCTACTTATAGAAAAAGGTAAATTGACCTCTTACTTAACAAATAAATATCCAAATTCTCATACTATAAAAAATGATAAAACACTTTTTAACTACACTACACAACTAAAAAATAGTTTTATGAAAAAATCATCACCACTAAGTAAAGTAACATACGATTCTAAAATAAATGTTATTCATAATGCTTTAGGTACTCACCATTATATTTCAAGAGTACAAGGCTCGAAATTAAAAGCAAAAAATGAGATTAAAATAGCACCAATTTTCAAGAATGTACCAGAATATTTTTTAGAGATGATAGTTATCCACGAGTTAGCCCACTTTAAAGAGAAAGAACACAACAAAGCTTTTTATAAACTTTGTGAGTATATTCAACCATCATATCATCAAGTTGAATTTGATTTAAGAGTATATTTGACTCATATAGATTTATATGGAAAAATAGAGGAGTGGAGTTGAAAATCATTTTGTTATATATTTTACTATATAGTTTATCACTTCAAGCAACAGAACATCTAAATATAGATGGTAAAAGTTGCTCCGTACCTAAAAATGTTATGATAGCTTTGTTAATGAATGAATCTTCTAGTAAGAGGGAATTAGGTTATGAGTATATAATTAGAGTTAATGGAAAAGAAAATATACAAAGAAGTAAGCAGGTTTTTAAAGCTTTGCTGAGAGATAATATGATAGATAAAATAGGTAGAGATGTTTATGATTGTAGGAGTACAAATCTATGTGTTAAAATATCTAAATATCTTATAGAAAATGGTGTTAAAAGTTTAGATTTAGGTTCATACCAAATGAACTATTATTATCATCCTGAAAAGTTAGAAAACTATTTTGATTTTGATAAGTCTTACTTAATGGCTTGTAAATACCAACATAAACTTATAAATCAGTATGGATATAGTTGGAAAACAGTGGCTATGTACCACTCAAAAACAAGAAGATACAATGAAGCTTATCAAGCTAGATTGTTTAAAAATTATAATAAAATAGTAAATAAAAAAGATTAAAATATGAAAATAATTCTAACAACTTTAAACTCAAGATATACACATAGTTCCATAGCACTTAGATACCTTTATGCGAATCTTAAAGAGTTACAGCAAGATACTAAAATACTAGAATTTAGCATAAATGATGCTATACAAACTATTGCCGAAAAACTTCTTATAGATGAACCACAAATCATAGGTATAGGTGTGTATATTTGGAATGTCTCTTATGTTGCTGAATTGGTTCATATCTTAAAAAAAATATCTCCTGAGATTATAATTGTTTTGGGTGGTCCAGAAGTTTCACATGAGCCTTTTCGTGTAAATCTTGATGATGCTGACTTTATAGTTCAAGGGGAGGGGGAAAACTCTTTTTATAAACTATGTGTTAGTATATTAAAAGATGAACAACCAAAACAAAGAATTATAAAATTAGATATGCCATCTTTAAAAGAGCTAACTCTCCCTTACAAATACTATACAGATGATGATATAAAGAATCGCTATATATATGTAGAGATTTCTCGTGGTTGCCCTTTTGAGTGTGAATTTTGTTTGTCCTCTATGGATGAAAAAGTTCGTGCTTTTAATCTTGATGAGGTTTTGAATGAGTTTCAAAAACTTTGGGATAGAGGTGCTAGAAATTTTAAATTTGTAGATAGAACTTTTAACATTAACATTAAAACAGCAAATAAGATTCTTGATTTCTTTTTAGAAAAAGATGAACCATATTTTGCTCATTTTGAAGTGATTCCTGACCATTTCCCAGATTCTTTAAAAGAGAAAATAAAACTATTTCCCCACGGTGCTTTACAGTTAGAGATAGGGATTCAAACTTTAAACTTAGATGTAGCAAATAATATCTCAAGACAGCTAAAACTAGATAAAATCAAGAAAAATATAAGATTCTTAGAGAGTGAAACAGAAGCACATATACACCTTGATTTAATAGTTGGATTACCTGATGAGAGTTTAGAAAGTTTTGGGAAAAATTTAGATGAGCTTGTAAGTTTAAGCTCTTGTGAGATTCAGATAGGAATCTTAAAGAAGCTTTCAGGCACTTTCATAAACCGTCATGACATAAAGTATGGTATGGTTTATAGTGATGTTCCACCTTATGATATTTTAAAAAACAATCAACTTAGTTTTCAAGATATTCAGATTATGAAACGGTTTGCTAGGTTTTGGGATTTGACTTACAATAGTGGTAATTTTAAAAATAGTATAAAACTTTTATGGCAAGATGAGAGTGTATATGAAAACTTTTATGCTTTTAGTTTGTGGATATATACACAAACAGATTCTACTTGGAAAATATCTTTACAAAGATTAGGTGAACTTTTATTTAACTACTTAAGTGATGTTAAAAAATTAAATGTTGAATTGGTAGCTGAATTGATGTTAAAAGATATGATGAAACTAAAAGGTAGGGCGATTCCTAGTTACTTAAAACCTTATGCTAAAGAGATGAAAGTAGTTTCAAAGGTTGGTACTTCTGGGTTTAACAAAAGACAAATATAAACTATGAAAAAATTACTTTGCTATTTAGTTTTATTGACAATTTTTATACCTAATCAAATAGAAGCAGAGTTGATTACACAAAAAGTTATAGATAAATCAGAGATAAAGTACAATAGATTTTCAAAAAATCGTTTTATAGCAATAAATAAAAAACTATTAGATGATTTAAAAGATTCTAGTACTATAAAAAAATTAAATAGAGTAAACACTTGGGTCAATTTTATAAAGTATAAAAAAGATATAGATGTTTATAATGTAGTAGATTATTGGGCTACACTCTATGAGTTTGTAGGTAAAGGTGTTGGTGATTGTGAAGATTATACAATAGCAAAATATTATATACTAAAAGAGTTAGGAATTGACCCTAGAAGGCTAAAATTTACTTATGTAATATATAAAACTTCAAAAGGTGAAAAAGTATCTCATATGGTTTTAGCTTATTTGAAAAAACTTAAACCAAAATCAAAAGATGATATTTTAATTTTAGATAACACTAACAAAAGATTACTTCCCGCATCCAAAAGACCAAATATTGTACGAGTTATAAAAATGATAAATGGTGATACTGGTGCTAAATCTAAAAAATGGAAAAAACTTGAAAGAGCTATGAAAAGGAAAAAATTATGACATTATTTAAACAGATGGGACTGGCTATATTAATTATAATAGCTACTATATTGAGTGGAGTGATGATAATTAATTATAATTCAATAAAACAAGAGATGGTAGAATCTCTTTATGAAACAACAGTAAATAATATCTCAACATTAGCAGATAAACTTTCAGATTCTGAGGACAATAAAGCAGTTGTAGAGAGCATTATTGATTCTGAATTTGATAATGGTTATTTTAAGAAAATAGAATTTATAGCAAATGATGATAGTTTAAATTACTTAAAAATAGATAATGAAGAGGTTGAGGATGTCCCTAGATGGTTTATAGATTTTTCAAATATTGAACTAAAAACAGTTTCTGTTGATGTTACTTCTCAATGGAGTATTTTAGGTGTTATAAGTGTAGATGGTGATACAGCTATAATATATAAATCTTTATATAAACTATTTTTAAATCTTTGTTATCTTTTTGTTGCTTCATTAATGGTCTCTCTTATAATGATAAGTGTAATGTTATATTTTATATTGAAACCTTTATATATTATTCAACATCAAGCAGAATCTATACTTAAACATAGGTTTGTTATAAATAAAAAATTACCACATACAACAGAATTTAAAGATGTTGCGATTGGTATGAATATGATGGTTGAAAAAGTGGAAGAGATTTTTCAAAAAGGGGATGAGGCTGTTCAAAGAAACAAAGAACTTTTATATAATGATAATGTAACTAAACTTTTCAACCGAAGATACTTAATGATTAAGCTTCCTCAACTTATAAAAATAGAAAATAAAACAGATGGTGGAACAATTATTTTTATAGCATTAAGTGGTGCTGATATTTTAAACCAAGTTCTTGGGCATAAAAAAGCAGATGATGTTTTTTTAGATATAGCAACTATTTTAAAAACAACATCTAAAGAGTTTATAGATAATATTGTAGCTAGAGTTAATGGTACAGAATTTACTATTGTTTTACCAGATTGTGATAAAGAAGCTGGAATTAAAGTTGTAAACTCCATCAATAATGAATTTAATAAACTTATAGAAGAATATAACTTAAATAAGATAGATATTTTTATTAATATGGGCTTATATAACTATACAAGTCGAGTAAATGTTAGTGAATTATTAACTCGTGCTGATGAGGCTCTTACTAAAGCAAAAACAGATTCTAAAAGTAATATAGCTATTTACAAAGAGAAAAATAATAAAGATGATATAGGTAAAGAGCAGTGGAGGAAAATTTTGGAGGATGCTATTTTAACTAATTCATTTAGATTTGAATTTAATTCCACTAAAAATAAAATAAAAAGTAAGGTTGTTACCTTCAATATAGAAAATAATAATGGTAAAAAATATTTGTATAAAGATTTTATAGCACCAGCTATACAACTTAGGTTAGTTTCTAAAATTTATATATTAATTTTAAAAGATTTATTAAAATTAAAAAATAAAGAGTTAAATGGTTGTAGATGTTCTGTAAAGCTTCCAAATGAATTTATAAAAGATTCTAGTTCATTTAATGAATTATCTTCTATATTTAAGAAGTATAACAATAATTTAAGTTTTCAATTATTGTTTGAAGTGACAGATTCATTAGCTATTCATAATACAGCCAGTGTAAAAAGCTTCGCTAATCTTTTTTATAAATTTAATTTTGAATTTGCTATAAATTCTTTTACAGGAGAAGCTAATAGTTTTAATTATTTAAAAGATTTAAATCTAAAATTTATAAAAATAGAATCAAATTTTTTACTAGACCAAACAGAAGAATCTATAAATGCTATAAAAATAGTTACAGACTCTTTAGATATAGAATTAATTACAACATCTTAAAATAAGAAGAACTTGATTTTATAGTATTAATAAAAAATTATTTTTTTTAATTAAGTTTGAGACTTTATTGAGACTTTCTTTAGGTATAATTTTACCATAAGGATATTATTTATGAAAAGATTTATTTTTTTATTAGCATGTATAAATTTACAAGCTACTACACTAAAAGAGGATGTCGCAGATTCACTAAAAACGAATCCTGTTATAAAGGAAAGGTTAAGAAATTTTAGGGCTACAAAACAAGATGTTAACATAGCAACATCTGAGTACCTTCCAAGTATAGACTTAAGAACAGTTGTCAGTTACAATAAAGCAGGTGATGACAATACTGCTGTTCTTCATCATGATGTAAAAGATACAAATTATGAATTATATCAAGCAACTCTTACTTTAACACAAAATATTTTTAATGGCTTTTCAACTAAATACAAAGTTAAATATCAAGAAACTAGAGTTTTAGCCGCAGCATATAACTACATAGAAAAAGCAAATGATATATCTTTTAAAATGGCTAATGCTTACATAAATGTTTTGGAAACTTATGAACAGGTGAAAATATCTAGAGAAAATGTAAAAATAACAGAAGCTATATATAAGAAAGTTAAAAACTTATATGAGTCTGGTTTAACAACAGATTCTGAAGTTAAAAAGATTCAAAGTTCATTATCTTTAGCTTATTCAAATCTTACTGTAGAAAAAAACAATGCACTTGATGCTCAATATAATTATAGAAGAATCCTTGGAAGAATGCCAAATATATCTGAAATGGAAAAACCAACATTAGATGTAGAAATACCAGATAGCATAGAAAAAACGGCACTATTTGCTGTTAATAACAATCCATCTCTTTTAGTAAGTAAATATAATATTGATGGAGCATATGCTTTAAAAAAACAAAGAGAAGGTTCTTTTTATCCAAAAATTGATTTTGAATTAAGTAAAACTTATAAAGATACTTTTTCAGCAACAAATGGGTTTGATTCTCCTGATGATAGATTTAAAGCAAGTGTGATTTTAACTTATAATCTTTATAAAGGTGGAGCAGATAAAGCAGAATCCCAAAAAAATATAAGTAAAATAAATCAAGAAGTTGAGATAAAAAGAGATTTAAAAAGACAAGTAATAGAAGGTCTCGATTTATCTTGGAGTGCTTATGACATGATAGGTAAGCAATTAGTAGATTTAAGAGAATATGCGACTTATAGTGAAAAAACTTTAGAGTTGTATAGAGAAGAGTATGACTTAGGTCGTCGTTCTTTATTAGATTTATTATCATCTCAAAATGATGTAATTAATGCTAAAAGTCAAATTGTATCTGCTGAGTATAAGCGTTTATTTGCTAAGTATAGAATCTTAGATGCAATGGGAATCTTAGTTAAATCATTAGCAGGTGACAATGATATTTTAAAATCAAATGTTGAGTTAGATGAAAATAGCAAAGAGGTATTAGATTCTATAGAGATAAATAAAGACAGAGATGAAGACAAATTAATTGATGATAATGATTTATGTGCTAACAGCTTAACGGATTCTAATATTGAATTTTCAGGTTGTGTAGATACTAAAAAATCAGTAGTTGATTTAGATTATAGTGATTATGATAATGATGGTGTAAAAGATAGTATAGATAAATGTCCAAAAACACCAAAAAATTATAAAGTTGATGAGTTTGGTTGTACTTCAGTAGTTAATTTATCAATTAATTTTAGTTCAAATAGTAGTGAAGTTCCTCAAAAAGATTTAGAGAAACTAAGTGATTTTTCAGAATTTTTAAAAGAGAATAAAGCTTTAAAATTTGAAATTATAGGACATACTAGTAAAACGAAAGTTAGTAATAGAGATTATAATTTAAAATTATCAAAAAACAGAGCTTTAGCAATAAAAAAACTATTAGTTATATATGGTATAGATGATAAACGCCTTATTGCTATTGGAAAAGGTTTTGATGAACCAATAGCAGATAACTCAACAAAAGATGGTAGATATAAAAATCGTAGAATAGAGATGAAACTAATAGAGGATTAATAACTATGAATGATAGAGTAAGTTTAACTATAAAAGAAGATTCTTTACTTAACGCTTTAGTTCTGTATACAAAGTTATTTCATAAAACTTGTAGTGCAGAAGCTCTATTGTCTGGTTTACCAGTACATACTAAAGATGGTGGTGCGAAACTTTTTTCAGTAGAAACTAAGTCAAAATCACTTTTTTCAAGAGCAGCAGCAAGAATAGGATTAAATTCTATTCTTGTAAAAAGAGATATAGAAGATATTTTAGAGTTACATTTACCTATGATTCTTTTACTTGGTAATGATAATACTTGTATTTTAGAAAGTTTTTCAGATGATAGAACAAAAGTTAAAATTATATATCCAGATGGTGATGGTTCTGAAGAATGGGTAGGGGTAGATGAGTTAAATGAGGAATATCTTGGTTTTGGATTTCTTTTAAAAAAAAGATTTCAATACTCCATATCTCATTCCAGAAAATTAGAGATAAAATCTAAACATTGGTTTTGGGATACTTTAAAATTATCTTTTCCTATATACAGAGATGTATTATGGGCTTCTCTCCTTATAAATCTATTTGTATTGGCAACTCCACTTTTTACAATGAATGTATATGATAGAGTTATACCAAATAATGCGGAAGAGACTTTAATTATTTTTACAATGGGTATAGTTTTTGTTTATTTATTGGATATATCATTAAAATTTACTAGAGGCTATATGTTAGAACTAGCTGGTAAAAAAAGTGATATTATCATGTCATCTATTATTTTTGAAAAAGTATTAAATTTAAAATTAGCATTACATCCAAAATCTGTTGGTTCATTTGCTAACACATTAAAAAACTTTGAATCAGTAAGATCTTTTTTTACTACAGCTACAATGACAGCTATAATTGACTTACCTTTTGTTTTAATCTTTTTATCAGTTATCTATTATATAAGTGGTTTTTTAGTTTTAGTACCTATTGTAACAATTATTATTATTCTTACTTATGCTTTATTAATTAAAAAACCATTAAAAGAAAGTATTGAGAGTTCACATGAGGCAAGTGCTAAGAAAAATGCGATTCTTATTGAAACATTACAAAATATAGAAACAGTTAAAACTATGAGTATGAATGGTAAGCAACAGTGGGAATTTGAAGAATCTACAGGAGAAATAGCTGAAAAAAGTTTAAAAACTCGTATGTTATCATCATCTATACCATATATTACAAACTTGTTAATACAATTAAATACTGTAGCAGTAGTTTTCTTTGGTGTTTATCTAATTAAAGATTTTGAACTTACAATGGGTGGTCTTATAGCTACGGTAATATTAACATCAAGAACAGTAGGACCTATGGGGCAGGCAGCTTCACTTATAACTAACTATTCTGATGCTCGTTCATCTTACGATGCTTTAAGTTCTATTATATCTCAAGAGATGGAAAGACCAGAAGAGGAAGAGTTTGTAGAAAGACCAAATTTTAGTGGTAAGATAGAATTTAGAAATGTAACATTTTCTTATCCAGATTCAGAAGTCCCAGCACTTAAAAATGTAAGTTTTATTATTAATCCTGGTGAAAAAGTTGCTATTATTGGAAAAATTGGCTCAGGAAAATCTACAATAGAAAAATTAATACTAAAATTATATGAACCTACTGAAGGTAGTATCCTTATAGATGATATTGAGATTTCACAAATTGACCCTGCTGATTTAAGAAGAAGTATAAGTTATGTTCCTCAAGATATCAATCTTTTTAGAGGGACTATAAAAGAAAATATTATATCTTCAGATTTACATCCAGATATTGGTGATATTGTTTATGCTGCTCAAATTAGTGGTGTAGATGATTTTGTAAGGGAACACCCTCGTGGCTATGAAATGTTAGTTGGTGAAAGAGGTGCTGGACTTTCAGGTGGACAAAGACAAAGTGTTGGTGTAGCTCGTGCTTTAATGCAAAAAAGTTCTATTATTCTTATGGATGAACCAACAAATGCTATGGACCAAACTACTGAATCACAAATCATAAGAAAATTAAAGTATGAATTTAAAAAAGAAACTATTATTTTAGTTACTCAAAAAATGGGTATTTTAGATTTAGTTGATAGAGTAATAGTTATGAATAATTCAACAGTATTATTAGATGATAAAAAGAAAGTTGTTATTGCAAAGTTAGGAGCTAAACGTGAAAAAAATAAAAAATAAAAACTTATCATCTAAAGATTATGAATTTATGCACTCATTGAGTGCTGCTGTATTACAAGTTACACCATCGAAATTAAGAGTAGTTTTATTTTTTTGGGTATTTACAATTTTTGCATTTATAGTTTGGGCAAATTTCGCATTTATTGATGAAATAGCAAGAGGAAATGGTGAGATTATTCCAAGTGGAGAGAATCAACTTGTACAAAATTTAGAGGGTGGAATTGTTCAGGAGATTCTTGTTCAAGAGGGGCAAACAGTTGAAAAAGGTCAAATACTCATAAAAATAGATAATCAAAAATCACAATCATCTTTTAGTTCAAATGAGATTAAAGCAGATTCATTAGAAGCAAAAATAATACGACTTAAAGCAGAATCTATATCAGGAGATTTTAAATATGATGAAAATATTAGTGAGAGTGTTAAGGCATTTATTAAAAATGAAAAAAGTTTATTTATTACAAACAAGCAACAATTAAATTCAAAACTAAATGCATTAAAAGAAAAATTAATTCAAAGAAGAAATGAACTTTCAGAAGCAAGAAGTGAGTTAAGACACTCTAAACTTTCAATAGAGATGATAAATAAAGAAGTTAAAATGACTAAACCTATGGTTTTAAGAGGAGTTAGTTCTAAAAGAGATTTCTTAAAACTAGAGAGAGAAGCTAATAGTGAACAGCAAAATTATGATGCTGTAAGAAAATCTATACCTAGACTAAAATCATCTATAAAAGAGGCAAAGAGTAATATAAAAGAGACTATTCTTATTTTTCAAAGTGAAGCAAAAGTAAAGTTAAATGATACAGTTTCAGAATTAAAATCGCTAAGAGTGAATTCTACGGCATTAGAGGACCAAGTAAGCCGTACAGTTGTTAAATCACCAATGAAAGGTATTGTTCAAAAATTATATGTACATACTGTTGGTGGAGTTATTCGTCCAGGTGCTGATATAATGGAAATTGTTCCAAGTGACCAAGCTTTACTGGTACAAGTTAAGATAAAACCATCGGACATTGCATTTATATATTTTGGGCAAAAAGCGATTGTTAAATTTTCAGCATATGATTTTTCTATATATGGTGGTCTTAAGGGTGAAGTTGTTTTAATTAGTGCAGATACTATTAAAGATGAAAAAGACAATGTTTTTTATACCGTTAGAATAAAAACAGATGAAAATCATCTAGGTAATATTAATAAACCTTTAAAAATAATACCAGGTATGACAGTAAGTGTAGATATTATTACAGGTAAAAAAAGTGTTTTAGACTATATTTTAAAACCGATTCTAAAAACTAAACAATATACTTTTACGGAGAGATAAAATGAAAATACAACTTTTTAGTGATGATATACTTCTTATTGAACGATGGAAAGAGATTCTAAAAGAAGATGTTCATGTAGTTGAAGATATAGATGCTCTCTTAGAATTGGAAGATAAATTAATTATCTTAAATTTTAATTCATGTAAAAATATACTATATAAAATAGTAGAAAAAAATAAAGTTTTAGTTTTACATAGAACACCAAATATTAATACAGCAAAAATTGTTTTAGGATATGGAGCTAAAGGATATGGTAATGCTCTTATGAAAGGACATTTTGTAATATCTGCTATACAGACAATAAGAGAAGAACTTATTTGGTTGTATCCAGAATTTATAACTTTATTGGTTAAAGAGATACCATATACAAATAATGATAAAAGTTCAAAATTAGATGGACTGACAAAAAGAGAACAAGAGGTTGCTATATTACTTT
>Ga0256824_10000949_pt1 | contig 11178 bp, 9 predicted proteins | sample CV67metaG_FD_191570 | JGI IMG/M metagenome (GOLD analysis project Ga0256824, IMG submission 191570) | Hydrothermal vent microbial communities from East Pacific Rise, Pacific Ocean - CV67 | ecosystem: Environmental > Aquatic > Marine > Hydrothermal vents | place: Pacific Ocean: East Pacific Rise...
GTGGTGCACAAATAGCATGGTATCTTATAGCTTCACTTAAAAATGCCATGAATATTAAAATAAATATGATGTCTTACATGGAACTTACAGCCATTGCCATCATTGCAGATATGATGCCACTACAACATATCAACAGAGCAATGGTTAATGCAGGGATAGAAGCACTGAACAAAAGTACAAAACCTGCTATCAAAGCTTTTTTAGAACATGCTCAAAAAGAATCACTTAATGCAGAAGATATAGGTTTCTTCTTAGCGCCACTTCTTAACTCTGCAGGGCGTATGGATGATGCTAAGTATGCTGTAGAGTTTTTGGCTTCTACTAACATATATGATGCGAGAGTAAGGTTAGGACGACTCGTAGACTTTAACAATGCACGTAAAGCCACAGAACAAGAGATAACTTCTAAAGCACTGGCACAAGTTGACCCAAACTCTGAGGTTATTGTTGTACAAGGTGAAGAGTGGCATGAAGGTGTAGTGGGGATAGTCGCAGCTAGAGTAGCACGTCACCATGAAAAACCATGTATCGTACTTAGTAACAATGGAGAGGGCATTCTCAAAGGAAGTGGACGAAGCTTTAATGCTTGTGATTTATTTGGCATCGTAGATGGCTGTAGAGAGCACTTAGAGAAGTTTGGAGGACATAGTGCAGCTATTGGGTTGTCTATGAACTTAGAGCGCTTAAAAGCCTTTAAAAAACAATTAGAGATTAACTATGCTCAAGGTAACTACATTAAAGAAGAAGTAGACCCTGATATCGTATGTGAATTACCTTTCTCAGATATCTCTTTTGACCTCACAAAGCTAGTGAAAAAGTACGAGCCTTACGGACAGGGAAACCCTACACCAAAGTTCATCTCAAAAAATGTAGAAATTCTCCAAGCAGACACTATGGGTAAAGAGGGCGAACACTTACGTTTTTCCTTTGTACAAGAGGGCATAGTCATGGCTGGTGTACAGTTTAAGACGCGTGAAGTCTATGATGTAGGTTCTAGTGTAGATATAATTTATACAGTGAATGAAAATCATTTTAGAGGGAATGTTACTTTGCAGTTGATGGTGGAGAAGATTATAGTTTATAGGTAATAAGACCTATAATGTAGGTTTTAAAGAAGAACCCAAACAAAATGTTTGGGTTTAGGAAAAAAGGGAATATGAATAACTTAGATTGGCAATACACGAATCTTATCGCTGAGTTTTTCTTTTAAGATGTTTTCAATGGCAAATAGTGTGCCTGTACTTGAAGATGCACATCCTGAACATGCACCTAAATAACGGATATAAATGTCAATGTTTTCACCATTTTCTTTGATGTCTAAGATTTCCATATCTCCACCATCCATGATGAGCATTTGACGAATGTTTTCATCTACTACTTTATCTACCGCTTTAATACGTTGAACGATAGTCATACCAGCAAAATCACCAGCTGGAGCAGCGTCATTACCTAATGATGCTTTACCCGCTAATTTCTCTTTTTCATACTCTTCCAAAAGGTCTACAAGATAGATATCTTTCTCTTCATGTCCACCAGGGCGGATACATGATTTACAGAATGCTCCAGCTTTAGTGTAGTCTGCTATCTGCTCAACCGTTGTAAGGTCATTTAGACGAATCACTTCTTGAAGTGTAGAAAGCGTTACACGTGCACATTCACACACGATGACTTCTTCTTCAAAGCTCTCCATGTCTACACCCTTGTACTGTGCAGCAGCTTTTTTGATAACGTCATATGCCATAACAGAACAGTGCATTTTTTGTGGTGGAACAGCAGGGGTATCTGCATCATCGCGCATTGCAAGTTCTACATCAATGTTCGTAATCTTTACGGCTTCATCAACTGTTTTACCTTTACAAAGTTCAGCCATAGTGTCTGAAGAGGCAATCGCTGTACCACAACCAAAACTTTTAAACTTAGAGAGTAAAATTTCATGTGTATCAGGGTTTACTGCCCAGTAAAGACGTACGGCATCTCCACAACTCTCAGCTCCGAAGTCAGCAACGATGAGTCTTGCACCCATCTCTTTTGCTTGTTCTTCTGTAATTTCACCCATGTTTTGTGGGTTATTCATAAGGTCTGTTACCTTGTCGCTGTACTCATCCCAGATGGTACCGCCAATTAAACTATCTATTCCCATATTTTTTCCTTTATATTAAATCTTTTATATTTCGTTCCCTGAGCTTGTCGAAGGGATTAATGGTGATGACTATCTAAACCACTCTCATGACCTTCTGGTGCATACGCATAAGAACTAGAGATTCCTCTAAGTCTAATGACGGCCGTATTAACTACCTTAAGCGTATAGTCTAACTCTTCTTGTGTCGTGTAACGGCTAAATGAAAAACGTATAGCTGTATGTGCCAAGTCTTCTGCCGCACCTATGGCTTCCATCACTGAGTTTGCTTCTAAGTCTTCAGAAGCACAAGCAGATCCTGTACTAGCACCAATACCTGCACGGTTTAAGTCCCATAACATTGATTCACCTTCTATTCCTCTAAAAGAGATAAGGATAGTATTTGGTGTTCTTTTGTTTCTGGGAGTCACAACAAAAGTGTCTTCAATTTTAAGAAGTTCATCTTCGAAGTCATCTCTCATTTCTCTGATGTCAGTCATTTCAAAGTCTAGTGCATCAACTGCAGCTTCGATAGCTTTACCCATACCTACGATGCCCGCCACGTTAAGTGTACCTGAACGGTATCCACCCATTTGTGAACCACCATGAAGTAGAGGCATAAGTTCTTTACCTTTTTTGATGTAAAGTGCACCTACACCTTTAGGTCCGTGAAACTTGTGTGCTGAGAAAGTAAGGTAATCTACATTAAACCCTTGTACATTGACAGGAAGTTTTCCTATGGCTTGAACGGCATCAGTGTGAAACAATACACCATGCTCTTCACAAATATCACCAATCTCTTCAACAGGGAAGATAGCACCTGTTTCATTGTTCGCCCACATGACTGAAACTAGAGCAGTTTTGTCTGTAATGTTATCTCTTACAGCTTGAACGTCAACGATACCTTCATTGTTTATAGGTAAGTAGGTAACTTTACAACCCATACTTTCTATCCATCGGGCTGTAGCAATGACAGAAGGGTGTTCTACTTCAGAAACCATAATATGGTTCTTTTTACCTGTTAGGATGTACTCGAAATAGATAGACTTTAGTACCCAGTTATTACTCTCTGTTGCACATGATGTGATAATCACAGAGTCTTTATGGTTTGCATTAATTCCTGCATAGATTTTTTCCATACCTGTTTTAATACCAGGGTGTGTATCGGATGCAAAAGCATGTAGTGAATTTGGGTTACCATACTTCTGTACAAAGTAAGGTTCCATCGCTGAAAATACTTGAGGGTCTACGATAGTTGTTGCGTTATTGTCTAAATAAACGTTCATTTTTTTCCTTCTGAAAACGAGTCTCATTTTAATTAAGACCTATTTAGTCCTAATTAGTTTTCTGCATAATACGCTGTTATTCTTAATATAACATAAAAATGTATTTTAAAGAGGAGTATTTTACTCTTAATTAGATTAAGAGCCCTTGATGCAAGTCAAGGGAAGAAGAGTATTTAAAAATTTGATGGTGTAGGGGAGTTAATAAGACTATAAAACTCATTTCTCGTACGTTCATCACTTTTAAAGAGACCACGAAGAGCAGAACTTACGGTGGTTGAGTTGATTTTCTGTACCCCTCTCATTTCCATACACATATGACGAGCGTGAACAACTACTGCTACACCTTTAGGTTTGATGGAACCTAAAATGGCATCTGCTATCTGTTCCGTCATTTGCTCTTGTATCTGTAACCGTCTTGCATAGACATTGACAATACGAGGAATTTTAGAAAGCCCTACTACTTTACCATCTGGTATGTATGCCACATGTGCACGCCCGATGATAGGGAGCATATGGTGTTCACACATAGAGTAAAACTCAATGTCACGTACAAGTACCATTTCATCATTAGAGGTTGTGAAAAGTGCTTGGTTAAGTATCTCTTCGGGGTTTTGGTCATACCCTTCTGTAAGAAACTTTAGTGCTTTTGCTACACGGCTAGGCGTTTTAAGTAACCCTTCACGCTTAGGATCTTCTCCTAAAAGCTCAAGGACTTTGGTTACAGCTTGTTCAAATTCTTCATCTTTTGTCATCATTGGTTCCAAATGTTAATATGTTTGTATTGTATCTAAATACAATTTAACTATTTTTTCATCTACTTTTGAGATAGCAAGTTTACGTATCTCTTCTGTGCTAAAGTAGTTGTCTTGTTCTGCGTCAAGTTCATCATAAACATAGACTTTACACGTAAGTTTAAAGTGTGTATAAACATGTGTCACTTCACCTATCTGTTCAGAGGCACAAAGAGGTGCCTCTATAGAAGGAAAGCCCCATAACCCATGTAAAAATTTTCCTGTTCTTTGTGTGAGAGAAAGTTTGTCATTGTAAACAGATATCATAATGTTTTGTTCACGTGTAGGCACAATGCATTTTTTCTTAATAGGGTAGAGAGTAGGTTCCTCTTTCCCTTGACATATTTCATTAAGTGGGCAGAGTTCACATTGAGGGTTTTTAGGAGTACATATTGTAGATCCTATGTCCATCATTGCTTGGTTATAATCAAAAGGATTCTCTATATCTACTAAGTCATAGGCTATCTGCCAAAGCCCTTTATCTGTAGGCGATTTTAATTTATGTAAACGACAAAGTATACGTTTTACATTGGCTTCCATAATAGGCACAGGTTTTTTGTATGCAAAGGTAGCTACTGCATGCGCTGTGTTGATTCCGATGCCTGGAAGTTTAATGAGCTCATCTATATCTGATGGCAATGTAGGGGTAGACCCAGGTGTCTGTCCTTGAGACAATATTTGTGCCGTCTTATGTAAATTCTTCGCCCGATTGTAATACCCAAGCCCCTCCCACATCTTCAGTACATCATCTAAAGGCGCATTCTCCAAAGATTTAAGAGTAGGAAACTTTTTTAAGAAAGGAAAATAGTACCGTTCAAGTACAGTAACAACTTGTGTTTGCTGTAGCATCACTTCTGAGAGATAGATATGATAAGGATCCGTAGTGGTACGCCATGGTAAGTCATGCCGTCCATACTTTTTATACCAATTATGTATATTTTTGTGGGTTTTTTTCATGGTCGGATTATAGCTTAACTAGTATAAGGCTGTATATGTAGAGAGTATTAGCTCAATGTTAGCAGTGGCAAATCAAGAGTTTGCTACAATATAAGAATTATTGAGACAGGGGTAAATGTGAAAATATTAGTAACGGGTGGTGCAGGTTATATTGGATCACACACATGTGTCCTATTGATTGAAACTGGGTATGAAGTAGTTATATTTGATAACTTTTGTAATGCCTCTAAAGAAAGTATCAAACGAGTAGAACAGATTGTAGGACAAAAAATCCCTTATATTGAGGGAGATGTACGATCTAAAACAGATTTATCTAAGGCATTTGAGAATCATCGTATCGATGCGGTAATGCATTTTGCAGGACTTAAAGCGGTAGGAGAATCTGTAAAAAACCCCTTAGACTATTATGATAATAATATCCATGGTACCCTTGTACTTTGTTCTGTTATGAAAGAGTATGGATGTAAATCTATCGTTTTTTCTTCTTCTGCAACTGTATATGGTGACCCTCATACAACACCTATAAAAGAAGATTTTCCTGTAAATACTACCAATCCATACGGACGATCTAAACTGATGATAGAGGAAATACTTGAAGATGTATATGTTTCAGATAATAGTTGGAAAGTGGTACTCTTACGCTACTTTAATCCTGTAGGAGCACATGCATCAGGTACTATAGGTGAAGACCCTAACGGCATACCCAATAACCTTATGCCTTTCATCGCTCAAACAGCTGTAGGTAAAAGAAAAAAACTCTCTGTCTTTGGTGATGACTATGACACACATGATGGCACAGGAGTGAGAGACTATATACATGTAGTAGACTTAGCTAAAGGACATGTGAAAGCATTGGGTAAACTTGAAAGTTTTACTGAAGTGATGCGTATCAATTTGGGTACAGGGAAAGGCTATTCGGTGATAGACGTTATAAAAGCTTTTGAAAATGCTACAGGAAAAGATGTCCCCTATCGTATAGAGCCAAGACGTGCAGGAGATATTGCTACATGCTTTGCAGATGTAACTTATGCGAAAGATATCTTAGAATGGGAAGCTAAAAAAGATTTAACACAAATGTGTGAAGACAGTTGGCGATGGCAATCACAAAATCCTGAAGGATACAACGTTTGATATATGAGGCTTTTATAGGGATTTTTTTACTTACTTTATTTTTTGTATATCTTGTGAAAAGGTATGCCCCTCGTTTAGGGTTTGTCGATATCCCTAATGCACGTAGTATGCATGCAATAGATACACCAAGAGGTGCTGGGGTAGGTTTTTTCTTTGCAATTGTCTTCGTACTTTCTTATGCTTATCCATATGTACTATACGAGTTTGTATGGATAAATATTGCTGTATGGATGGTTTTTTTTATGGGTGTATGGGATGATTATAAGGACAGTACCCCTTATATAAAATTTATTGTTTTTATTGTAGCGACTATTTTTCTTTCTTATGATAATCTACTTATTCACACACTAGGAATATATTTTGGTGCAGATCTTTCTTTGGGTTGGGTTGCATTACCTTTTACAGTTTTTGCTGTAGTTGGATTTACTAACGCTATTAACCTGATAGATGGACTTGATGGATTAGCAGCAAGTATTAGTATTATTATATTCTCAACATTTTATTTTATAGGCTATGAAAATAATGATATGTTTATGATGTTATTATCTGGTGCTTTTATTGCAGGACTTTTGGCATTTTTAATCTATAACTGGACACCAGCTTCTGTTTTTATGGGTGATAGTGGTTCTTTAACGACAGGGTTTGTTCTTTCTGTTCTTGCGATAAAATCTTTAACCTATATTCCTGCGATAAGTATTTTTTATATAGGAGCAATTCCTATAATGGATACACTTATTGTCATGACACGTAGAAAGATGCATGGAAAATCTATGGTTGCAGGAGATAGATGTCATATGCATCATTTATTTAAATTTGTTTTTTCAGGAAATACAGCTAAAACTATACTCTTTTTAGTTCTACTTCAAGTAGGTTATACACTCATAGGACTTTATTTTATTAACATCATCGATGATGGTTATTTGCTTATACTTTTTATTTTTAATATAATACTTTTCTACCGACTTCTTGATAACATAGCAAAGAAACAAAGAAGAGATTGTTGATGCTTATAAAATTTGATACAACAAGATATAATGATGACATGTGTACAAGGACAAGATATAAATGACAAATAGCAAAATAGCAGTTATTGGCTTAGGATATGTGGGATTACCTTTAGCACATGCATTTAGTGAAAAATACGAAGTCATAGGGTTTGATATTGCTGCGTGGCGCATAGATGAGCTCAATAATGCCATAGACCGTACATTAGAACTGAGTGAAAGCCAAGTAAAAGAAGCCTTGACTAATAATATGAAGTTTACCAATGTGCTAGAAGAGATAGCTTCATGTAATATTTATATTATCACTGTACCAACACCTATAGACAAACATAAAAAACCAGACTTAACACCACTTATAAAAGCAAGTGAATCTATAGGAAAAGTACTTAAGAAAGAAGATATTGTTATTTATGAATCTACAGTTTATCCAGGGGCCACAGAAGAGGTATGTGTGCCTATACTTGAAAAGTTTTCAGGTTTAACATTTAATGAAGATTTTTATTGTGGGTATTCCCCCGAACGTATTAACCCTGGAGACAAAGAACATACGGTAACAAAGATTTTGAAAGTAACAGCAGGTTCTACGCCTAAGATAGCTAAAAGAATTGATGCACTTTATGCTTCTGTCATCACTGCAGGAACGTACCTTGCACCTAGTATCAAAGTAGCAGAAGCTGCAAAGGTGATAGAAAACTCTCAACGTGATATCAATATTGCCTTTGTTAATGAGTTAGCAATCATCTTTAACAAACTCAACATTGACACAGAAGCAGTACTTGAAGCAGCAGGGACAAAGTGGAATTTTTTACCATTTAGACCAGGGCTCGTTGGAGGACACTGCATAGGAGTAGACCCGTATTATCTTACACATAAAGCACAAGAAATTGGTTACAATCCAGAGATTATTCTCGCAGGACGTAGACTTAATGACAACATGGGTATTTATGTTGCTAATCAAGTAATAAAACTGATGATTAAAAAAGGACAGAAGATAGAAGGAGCAAAGGTACTTGTACTAGGAATTACTTTTAAAGAGAACTGTCCTGACATTCGTAATTCACGTGTGATAGATGTCATACAAGAGCTTAAAGAGTTTGGTACAGAAGTAGAAGTGTATGACCCTTGGGCAGATAAAGAAGAGGTACAAAGGGAGTATAGTCTCCCACTTCTTGATGAGGTAAATCTTAAAGCATATGAAGCTGTTATCTTAGCAGTGTCTCACGATAAGTTTAAGACACTAGACTTTACAACAGGAGCAGATCAAGTACTGTTTGACATTAAGTCCTTTATAGAAACAGATAATGTAGATGGGCGTTTATAATGACAGCATTTGAAAAGTTACTTGAAATATTTAAAATAGAACAAAAAACATGGCTAGTTACAGGGTGTGCTGGTTTCATTGGTTCTAACCTTACAGAATTTTTACTCAAACATAATCAAAAAGTTGTAGGACTAGATAACTTTTCTACAGGCTACCAGCATAACATAGATGATGTGCTCTCCAACGTAGGTGTAGATAATGCCAAAAACTTTACTTTTATAGAAGGTGACATTGCAGATATCGAAACTTGTAAAAAGGCTTGTATGGGAGTAAATATAGTGCTTCATCAAGCCGCACTTGGTTCTGTACCTCGTTCTATTGATGATCCTATTACGTCTAATCGTTCTAATATTACAGGTTTTCTCAATATGCTCACAGCAGCAAAAAATGCAGGCATTAAACGTTTTGTTTATGCTAGTTCAAGTTCAGTCTATGGTGATTCACAGGAGCTCCCCAAAGTAGAAGAGCGTGTAGGAAATGTACTCTCTCCCTATGCCGCTATGAAAAAAGCCAATGAGATTTATGCTAACGTATTTCATCGTACATATGGAACTGAAACTATAGGACTACGCTACTTTAATGTATTTGGAAGAAGACAAGATCCAGATGGTGCGTATGCAGCGGTCATCCCAAAATGGGTAGGCTCTTTACTTGAGGGGGAAGATGTTTACATCAATGGGGACGGTGAAACAAGCCGTGACTTTACTTATATAGACAACGTCATACAAATGAACATACTCTCTGGTCTTACAGAAAACAGTGAAGCTTTTGGTGAAGCCTTTAACGTTGCAGTAGGTGGACGTAATACGCTTAATGAACTCTATACCCTTATAAACAAAGAACTTGCAGAACATATAGATACTTATATGCCTAAAGGTGCAACCTATAGAGAGTTTAGAGCAGGAGATATACGCCACTCTAATGCAGATATATCTAAGGCTAAAGACTATGTCGGTTATACTCCTACACATGACATATATGAGGGTATGGGTGAGGCTATTGAGTGGTATATTGAAAGTTTAACAGATGACTAATATCATACTTTGTGGTGGTAATGGTACTCGGCTGTGGCCTCTTTCTCGTACACTTATGCCTAAACAGTTTGTAAAACTTTTTGAAGGTGAATCTCTTTTTCAAAAAACAGTTAAACGCAATCAAAAAATATGTAAAGCGCAATGTGTTGTCTCTAATACGGAGCAGTATTTTCTCGCGCTTGATCAGATATCAGAGATGGATACGCTTCATTATCAGACAAAGTATTTACTTGAACCTCTAGGAAGAAATACTGCACCAGCTATTGCATTGGCTTGTTTCTCGCTAGATTTGGAAGCGTTGGTGTTGGTCACACCATCTGACCATCTTATAAAAGATGAAGAAGCATATAGGAAAGCTGTAGAGCAGGCAAAGATTCTTGCCAATAAAGATAAATTGGTGACATTTGGTATTGCACCACAGTATCCAGAAACAGGGTTTGGTTATATTGAGGCAGATGGTGATACAGTACTTTCTTTTAAAGAAAAGCCTAATGAAATAACGGCTCAAACTTATCTTGATGCAGGTAATTACTATTGGAATTCTGGTATGTTTTGCTTTAAAGTGGGTATCTTTCTAAAAGAACTTCAGAAGTATTCACCAGACATTTATGAAGCGTCTTTCACTGCCTATCAAAATGCAAAGTTAAATGAAATAATACGTATAAGACATGAAGACATGTCAGTCATACCTCAAGACAGTATAGATTATGCAGTAATGGAAAAAAGTAAAAAAGTAAAAGTGATACCTTCAGACATAGGTTGGTCAGATCTTGGTAGTTTTGAAGCCTTAGAGGAAGAAGTTCCTTCATCCGAAAACCTTATTGAAATTGATGCAAAGAATAACTTTGTGCTTTCTTCTAAACAAGTTGCGACAATTAATGTTGATAATCTTGTGATTGTAGATACCCCTGATGCATTACTTATTTCTAAAAAGGGTTCTTCCTCAAAAGTAAAGGAAGTTGTACAGCTTCTTAAAGAGAAAAAATCAGAATTACCCAACATACACGTAACAGCACACCGACCTTGGGGAACATATACTATCTTAGATGAGTCTAAGGGCTACAAAGTTAAACGCATTGTGGTAAAACAAGGAAAACGCTTATCTTTACAAAAACATTACCATCGCTCAGAGCATTGGGTTGTTGTTAGTGGAACTGCTTTGGTGATTTGTGGAGAGAACCAATATCAAGTAAATGCCAATGAATCAACCTATATTCCTATAGGAGAAACCCATCGCCTTGAAAACATAGGCAAGATACCTTTAGTTATGATAGAAGCACAAGTAGGTGAATATGTCGGAGAAGATGATATTGTTAGATTGGAAGATGATTTTAGGAGAGAAAAATAATGAAAACAGAAGTATATATTGAAGGGTATCCTTGGAGTATGCTTGAGGTTAAGATGTGACCAGTCAAAATTTCTCAAAACAAATACCTAAAAACCTAGCTATCAATATCTTGTCATTTTTTGCTACAGTGGTTATAGGGCTTTGGCTTACACCGTATTTATTGAAGCATTTGGGTATTGTTGCTTACGGG
>Ga0256824_10000950_pt1 | contig 11177 bp, 10 predicted proteins | sample CV67metaG_FD_191570 | JGI IMG/M metagenome (GOLD analysis project Ga0256824, IMG submission 191570) | Hydrothermal vent microbial communities from East Pacific Rise, Pacific Ocean - CV67 | ecosystem: Environmental > Aquatic > Marine > Hydrothermal vents | place: Pacific Ocean: East Pacific Rise...
CAACTAGAATTGAAACTAGATTTCCAGATTCTGTAGCTTGTCCTTACTTAGCATTTGCCGTTCTTATGATAGCTGGTCTTGATGGAATTGAAAAAGGTGGATATCCTTTAGCTGGTCCATTTAATGAAGATTTATTTGAACTTACTAGAGATGAAATAGCTGATAGAAAAATTCCTGAACTTCCAAATACATTTAGAGATGCATTAGAAGGTCTTGAAAAAGATTATGAATTCTTAGCTCCAATTATGAGTCCTGAGTATGTAAAAGAATATGTTGATTATATGTTTGAAAGACATGTAATACCTGTAGAAGGTAGACCAACAGCATTTGAGTATATTTCTACTTATTCTTGTTAATAAATATAATAATAAAGCAATTTTGCTTTATTATTTATATATCTATATCTATATCTAAAAATACTAATTTATCATAACTTCATATAAAAACTATAAAATACTAATTTATTAAAAAATAATTAAATATAATAATTAATTATATATCACTTTTGACAAATATAATAAAAAGTTATATACTATTAATAGTTAACAGTATTAAATATTAATTATAAAAGGATTTTTATGAAAGCGTTGAAAAATTTATTTACATTTATTGGTTTTTTAGTAACAATATTATTTATTGTTATATTTATAAAGTTTGATTTAGGAACTAAATTTAAACAAGTGTCATCTCTTGACCCAAAAGCAATAGGGTTATATATGAATATGGCTGAAGTTGTATTATCTACAGGTAATTCTGCAGAGGGTATGGTAAGAAAAGTAAAAATAAATCCAGATGTTTCAAATGATGACGTAATAGAAGCACTTAATGCACTTGCTATTGAACGAGGTATTAAACCAGTTGGTGATTTACCATTATCTTCTGAAGTTGAAGCACGTACTGGTACAAAACAAAGATACGTACGAGTATTATCTTATTGTAATCCAAATATAGCAATGAAAATGGTTGATTTCTCAAAAGCATATGGTGCATTTTTGCCATGTCGTATTGTTATTATGGAAGATAAGAATGGTGATAGATGGATGTATACTATGTCGTTAGATTTAATGATATCAGGAGGAAAAACTTTACCTAAAGATATGCTAACATATGGGAATAAAGTAAGAAAAACAATTTATGATATGATGGATTTAGCAGCAAATGGTGATTTTTAATTACTTCTAATATTTTATTAATAAAGAGTTAAATATGATAATTAAATCAATGAATACTCCTCTAAAGAGAGTAAAGTAGCTTTAAAAGACACTTATTATAGTGTCTTATTAAAATTCTACTTGATCTTCAAATACATTTTTTAATTCTATGGTTTGATTTTGTGGCATAGGAGATGTTTGTGTAAAATATTCCATTTTACGGTTGTATCTATGACTAATAATATTTCTAGGAATATCAAATTTTCTTTTCAATTCTGGATGTATATTTAAGTATGATTTATAAAAATATGAAAATACAGGAGCGGCAGATCCTCCACCAGTTTCTTTTCTTCCCATAGGTGTATAATTGTCATTTCCAAACCATACAATAGTTTGAATACTTGGACTATATCCACAAAACCATGCATCTTTATAGTTATTAGTAGTACCAGTTTTTCCAGCAACTTGTAAGCCTTTTACTTTTGCTCTTCTTGCTGTTCCTCTTGTTACTACATCTTGTAGTATAGTTGTCATTAAAAATGCTTGCTCTTTACTTTGAATCTCTTGAGATGTTGTATCAAAATTAATAACTTCACCATCTTTATTTTTAATAGATTCGATTATATATGGTTTAACCTTTACTCCATTATTTGATACTATAGTATATATTTCACTTAAATCCAAAGGAGAAATACCAAAACTACCAAGAGCAATAGATAAATCAAATGGTAAGTTTTTAAATCCAAATAATTTTAAATTTTGGTGTATTACATCAATGCCCATTTCATTTACAAGGTTAATAGTTGCTAAGTTTCTTGAATGTACAAGAGCTTCTCTAAGGGTAATCATACCCTTAAAGTTACTCTCATAATTTCCTGGTTTCCATTTTTTTGTTTTATTATTCTTGTCTTTTTTAGTTTTGTCTTCATACTCAAAAGTTCTAGATATATCAACTAAATTACTTACAGTTGAATAACCAAGATTAAGAGCTGTTTGGTAAACAAAAGGCTTTACTGCACTTCCTGGCTGTCTTTTACTTTGTGTTGCTCTGTTAAAAGAAGATTTTCTATAATCAACTCCACCGACCAAAGTTAGTATTTTACCTGTTTTATTTTCAATACTAATTATTGCACCATTTAGAGATTTTGTATTACTTTTATTTGTATCAACATATTTATCTCTTTTTTTGATTTTATCATAGCCATATTTTAAAGCTTCTTTTGCAATTAATTGTGCTTCTAAATCAATTGTTAATTTTATTATATAGCCACCAGTTTTTAAATCTTTTACTTTATTTTTTAATTCTTTTAATGCATAATCAACTGCATAAGGAGCTTTATTTCTAGTAAGTGTATCATTATAAATTTTAGGAGTAAATTTTAATGCTTCATTATATTGAGAATTATTTATCCATCCTAAAGTATGTAATCTTCTTACTACTTGATTAGCACGAGCTAAAGAAAATTTTAAATTTTTTGTAGGAGCATAAAAACTAGGTGCTTGTGGAAGTCCAACTAGTATTGAAATCTCTTTAATATTAAGCTGGTCTAACTCTTTATGAAAGTATCCTAAAGAAGCTGTTCTTATTCCATAATATCCATGACCAAAGTATATAGAATTTAAATATCTTTCTAATATATCTTCTTTACTTAGAACTCTTTCTAATTTTAGTGATAATAATATTTCTTTTATTTTTCTCATTATTTTCTTATCACGACTTAATGCAATAGTTCTTACTAATTGTTGTGTAATAGTACTTGCACCTTCTACCATTTTCATATGTTTTAGATCTTTTACTATTGCTCTTAAAATTGCATCAACATTAATACCATTATGTTCGAAAAATTGTGTATCTTCTATTGCAATTAAACTTTCAATTACTTTGGGAGGTATTTTGTCAAATTTAACATAAAATCTATGTTGATCAAGAAAAATATTAGATAATAATTTACCATTTCTATCTACTATTTGTGAAGTAGCAGTTGGAGTATAATTTACGATTTTATTAACATCAAGTTTAATTTTTGAATACAATACTACAAGCCAGATAAATATACCTATTCCAATAAGTATCATTAATATAATAAGTTTTTTTAACATTTTTTAACTCTCTTCATTTAAAATAGTGCCTCATCCATTTCATTTGGAATATCAAGTTGCATAAGTTTTAATACAGTTGGAGCAATATTATTTAATCCACCATCTTTTATTTTACTTACTTTAGGAGATATTACAAAACAAAAAACATCACCAACTGTATGATTTGTAAGAGTATTTCCATTTTCATCTTTCATTTTTTCACAGTTACCATGATCACTTGTAAGTACTACATTATAATCCAACTCTTTTGCTTTAGTAATTATACGACCTAGTTGAGTATCTACACACTCTACTGCTTTTATAGCAGCATCAATATTTCCAGTATGTCCAACCATATCTCCATTTGCAAAGTTTACAACAATAAAGTCATTTACTTCATCCATAGATTTTAATACGCCATTACAAACTTCTGGTGCAGACATTTCTGGTTTCATATCATAAGTTTTAACATTAGGTGATGAAACTAATAATCTTTTTTCACCTTTAAATTCATCTTCTATTCCACCATTAAAGAAAAATGTAACATGAGCATATTTTTCTGTTTCTGCTGTGTGAACTTGCGAAAGACTTGCATTACTAATAACTTGAGCTAAAGTATTTGCAGGAGCAGTTTTAGGAAATAATATTGGTAATGGTAAGTTTTTATCATATTGTGTCATTGTTGAAATATTTATATCTAATTGTTTAGTTTTAAATTCATTAAAGTCTTTTGATGCAAAAGTTGTTGAAATTTCTCTAAATCTATCTGATCTAAAATTACAAAATAAAACAGCATCATTTTTAGAAATACCACTATAATTATTAAATGAAATAGGTTCTATAAATTCATCAAATATATCTTTTTTATATTGTTCATCTATATATGATAAAATATTTTTTTCATATTTTGTTTTTGCATTTACAATTTGTTCATATCCAGCTTGTATTCTTTCCCATCTATTATCTCTATCCATAGTATAAAATCTACCTGATACTGTAGCAATTGATATATTATTATCACAAATATCAATAATCTGTTGAATATATTTTTTTGCACTAGTAGGACTTACATCTCTACCATCTGTAATAATATGTATAAATACTTTTTTATTTTGTTTTGATGCAATTTTTGCCATTGCAATTATGTGAGAAATATGAGAATGAACCCCACCATCACTAAGTAAGCCTATTAAGTGAATATTATTAGATTTATTTATAGTTGTACTTAGTACTTCATTATCTTTTAATGTATCATCTTCTATAGCTAAATTAATTTTTACTAAATCTTGATAAAGTATTCTTCCACTTCCAATACTCATATGTCCAACTTCGCTATTACCCATTTGACCGTCAGGTAAACCTACACTTAAACCATATGTTTTAATAAGTGAATTTGGTACATTATCAAATAAATAGTCATAAGTTGGTTTTTTTGCTTGACAAAATGCATTATATTCACAAGAATCATTATGTCCTATGCCATCAGTGATTATTAAAATAGTTTTTTTACTCATTTGTTACCCTAAAGATGAATTATGTTATAATCGCGATTATAACATAAAATAGCTTTACTTAAAAAGTAGAACATTTTGGAGGAACACACATTGTTTTATTGGTTTTACAGACATTTAGATATTAATATTTTTCAATATATTTCAGTTAGAGCAGGTCTTGGATTTTTCATAGCATTCGTAATTACATTTTTTTTAATGCCTAGATTTTTAAAATGGGCAAATAAAGTTGGTGCAAAACAACCAATATATGATTTGGCTCCAGACTCTCATCAAAAAAAAGTAGGAACGCCTACTATGGGTGGAGTGGTATTCGTTGTATCAACTCTTATCGCAATTTTATTTACTGCAAAGCTTAATAATCCTTATGTAATTGGAGCAATAGTTACTATAGGACTATTTGCACTAATTGGTATAAAAGATGATTATTCTAAAATTACATCAAATAAAAATTCAGAAGGTTTAACACCTAGAATGAAAATTATATATCAATTTATTGCATCATTAATAGTAGTTGCAATATTGTTTTATTCAAATCATTCTACAGAATTGTATGTACCATTTTATAAATTTCCAGTATTTGATATGGGGTTTTATGCAATTATTTTTTGGTCTTTAATTATGATTGCATCAACAAATGCAGTTAATTTAACAGATGGATTAGATGGTCTAGCAACAGTTCCATCTATTATTGCATTTTTTACACTTTCTGCAATTGTATATGTTACAGGGCATGTTGTATTAAGTAATTATTTACTTTTACCAAATATTAAATTAGCAGGTGAGCTTACAATAGTAGGTGTTAGTTTTGCAGGAGCATTAATTGGCTTCTTATGGTATAACTCTCATCCAGCAGAAGTATTTATGGGAGATAGTGGTTCTTTAGCAATTGGAGGTTTCCTAGGATACCTAGCTATTGTTGCAAAGAGTGAAATTTTATTACTATTAATTGGATTTATCTTTGTATTTGAAACAGTATCTGTTATGTTACAAGTTGGATCATATAAGCTAAGAAAAAAGCGTATATTTTTAATGGCACCAATACATCATCACTTTGAACAAAAAGGTTGGCATGAAAATAAAATTATTGTTAGATTTTGGATTATTGCGTTTATAACAAATCTAATTGCATTAGCAAGTTTAAAAATAAGATAAAAATATATAATTATTAGGAGATACTTAATATGAGAGTTTTAGGAAAAGGTAAAACAGCTTTAGCTATTAAAGATATATATCCAAATGTAGATCTTTTTGATGATGGAGATTTAGATATATACGATAAAGATTTAAATGATATTACAATAGTTAGTCCAGGTATTCCACCTCATAATGAGTTAGTTAAAAAAACAAAAAATAAAATAAGTGATTATGATCTGTTTTTAACTACTATATATAATAAAGAGCAAAAAGATATATTTTCTATTTGGATTAGTGGAACAAATGGAAAAACAACAACAACACAAATGTGTGAACATATATTAAAAGATGATAACTTTATTGCTGCAGGTAATATTGGATTACCTTTAGCAAAAGCATTTAATCAAAATAAAAACTTATTATTAGAAACTTCATCTTTTACACTTCATTATACAAATATAGCAAAACCTAATATATATGTACTTCTTCCAATTAGTCCTGATCATATATCATGGCATGGAGATTTCTTTGAATATGAAAAATCAAAACTAAAACCTATACTTACATTAAATGAAGGTGAAGTAGCAATTATCCCTGAGAAATATAAAGATATAAAAACAGATGGTTTTATTATTACATATAAAGATAGTAAAGATCTAGCAAATAAAATAAATATTGATTTAAATAAGGTTAATTTTAAAGAACCATTTTTAATGGATGCACTTATTGCTCTTAGTATTAAAAAAATATTATTAGATACGATAGATTATAAACTAATTAATACATTCGTACAAGATCCTCATAAATTAGAAGAATTTTATGATGGTAATAATAACTTGTGGATAGATGATAGCAAAGCAACAAATGTTGATGCTACAATCCAAGCAATAAATACTTATAAAGATAAAATAATTCATCTAATACTAGGTGGAGATGATAAGGGTGCTTCATTAGATGAATTATTCGAATTAATTAAAACACATAATATTATTATTTATAGTATTGGTACAAATAAAGAAAAAATATTAAACTTGGCAAATAAATTTAATATTACTTCTTACTTATGTAATGATATTAAAACAGCTGTAAAACAAATAAAAGAAAATTTTAAAGCTAATAATAATGAAGTTGCATTACTTTCTCCAGCAGCTGCATCACTTGACCAATTTACTTCATATAAACATAGAGGATTGAATTTTAAAGAAAATGTGCGAATTTAGTTAATTTATATTCTAATTAAGAGTGTCTTAAGTTTCTTCTGTTATACTTCCACCCGTTAAAGAGTTAGATGGTCTGGTAGCTCAGGGGTAGAGCAAAGGATTGAAAATCCTTGTGTCGGCAGTTCGATTCTGCCTCGGACCACCATCTTTAACTTTTAAGCTGGATTAGCTCAGTTGGTAGAGCAGCTGATTTGTAATCAGCAGGTCGTAGGTTCAAGTCCTATATCCAGCTCCATTTTATTGTTATATCTTAACAACAAAACTTAACGGTGAGGTTGGAGAGTGGTCAAATCCTGCGGATTGTAAATCCGCCGCCTCAGGCTTCGAAGGTTCGAGTCCTTCTCTCACCACCATTTAATTATCATGCGGGAATAGCTCAGTTGGCTAGAGCCTCTGCCTTCCAAGCAGATTGTCGCGAGTTCGAGTCTCGTTTCCCGCTCCATGATATACAATTCAAAAACTTTTACAAAACAAATCAAAATTTATAAAACTTATTTCAATTAAAGCTAATTTTAACTTTAATTAGTGTATAATTCACAACTTTTTTAATTGAGCCTATGTAGCTCAGGGGTAGAGCACTTGCTTGGTAAGTAAGAGGTCGTAAGTTCAAGTCTTATCTTAGGCTCCACTTCAGATTAAAAACTACCCTTTGAATAGATATGCTATTGGCACATCTGCTCAGAGGGTAACAAACTATATATAATAAAAGGAAACAAAATGGCAAAAGAAAAATTCGAACGAACAAAACCGCATGTTAACATCGGAACAATTGGTCATGTCGATCACGGTAAAACAACTTTAACAGCAGCAATTTCTGCAGTTTTAACAGCAGCTCAAGGTGGAGAAATGATGGATTACGATGCAATCGATAATGCTCCAGAAGAAAGAGAAAGAGGAATTACTATTGCTACTTCTCATATTGAATATGAAACAGCAACTAGACATTACGCTCACGTAGATTGTCCAGGACATGCTGATTATGTTAAAAACATGATTACAGGTGCTGCTCAAATGGATGGTGCTATTCTTGTTATTGCAGCAACTGATGGTCCTATGGCTCAAACTAGAGAGCATATCTTACTTTCTAAACAAGTTGGTGTTCCATACATTGTTATTTTCATGAATAAAGAAGATCAATTAGACGATGAAGACAGAGAAGAAATGTTAGAATTAGTTGAAATGGAAATTAGAGAATTACTTGAAGAATATGACTTCCCAGGTGATGATACTCCTGTTATTGCTGGTTCTGCTTTCCAAGCACTTGAATCTGCAAAAGCTGGTAACGATGATAAATGGACTGCAAAAATAATGGAATTAATGGATGCTGTTGATTCTTATATCCCAACTCCAGTAAGAGAAACTGAAAAATCTTTCTTAATGCCAGTTGAAGATGTATTCTCAATTGCAGGTAGAGGAACAGTTGTTACTGGTGCTATATCTCAAGGTACTATTAAATTAGGTGAGCAAGTTGAAATTGTTGGTTTAAAAGATACTCAAACAACAACAGTTACAGGTATTGAAATGTTCAGAAAAGAAATGGATTTCGCTGAAGCTGGTGATAATGCAGGTCTTTTATTAAGAGGTATTGCTAAAGATGATGTTGAAAGAGGTCAAGTACTAGTTGTTCCTGGTTCAATTACTCCACATACAAAATTTAAATGTGAAGCATATATCTTATCAAAAGACGAAGGTGGAAGACATACTCCATTCTTTAATAACTATAGACCTCAGTTCTATGTAAGAACAACAGATGTTACTGGTTCTATTACATTAGCTGAAGGTACAGAAATGGTTATGCCAGGTGATAATGTTGAATTAACAGTAGAATTAGTTGCTCCAGTTGCTCTAGAAAAAGGTACAAACTTTGCTATTAGAGAAGGTGGTAGAACTGTTGGTGCTGGTGTAGTTTCAGAAATCATTGCGTAAGGATTAGATTATGGCAAATGGTGTAAGAATTAAAATAGGTTTAAAATGTGATGAGTGTGGTGATATTAACTATACAACAATGAAAAACCCTAAGACACATACTGAAAAGTTTGAAGTAACAAAATATTCTCCAAGATTGAGAAAACATACGCTTCATAAAGAAGTAAAATTAAAGTCGTAAGACTTTAGTTTATAACAAAGCTTTTGCTTTGTTATTTTATATAGGCCAATAGCTCCAATGGTAGAGCACCGGATTCCAAATCCGGGTGTTGGGGGTTCGAGTCCCTCTTGGCCTGCCATTATTAACACTGTAATAAATACTAAGAAATAAATTATTTTTTACTATTTGATACATAAGATTTAAAGGATCACTTTTGAATAATTTTATACATTATTACAAGCAAGCTAAAGATGAATTACACAAAGTAATTTTTCCTATAAAAGAACAAGTTAAAAGTGCATATTTATCTGTTTTTGTCGTAGTGACAGTTATATCACTATATTTAGCACTTATTGATTCAATTATGTCAGTAAGTTTATCATCTATAATGAACTAAAGGAAATAATTTGGCACATAACTGGTACGCAATACAAACTCACTCTGGAAGTGAACTTACAATAAAAAGAGCATTAATAAGTTTAAAAGAAGATCTAGATGATGGAAGAATACAAGATGTATTAGTTCCAACTGAAGATTTAATTGAAATAAAAAAAGGTGAAAAGAAAATAATCGAAAAACCTTTATACTCTGCATATGTTTTTGCTAATATTGATTTAGATACAGCACTTTGGCATGCAATACAATCTATGCCAAAAGTAGGTAGATTTATTGGTGAATCTAAAAGACCATCTCCTTTAAGACAAAAAGATATTGAACAAATATTAAATAAAGTTGAAAAAAGAGATGCACCTAAACCTAAAGTTTCATTTGAAGAAGGTGAATTACTTAGAATTAAAGAAGGATCATTTGCTAACTTTAATGGACATGTTGAAACATTTGATATGACTTCAGGTATGATTACTATGAACGTATTGATTTTTGGAAGAAATACTCCAGTAGAAATTTCATATACACAAGTTGAAAGAGTTGTTGAATAATATTCAATAACTTTTCTTGTAAGTATTAAAATATACTAACTATAGTTTATTTTAATGCCTATGGCATACATTTACAAAAAATAATAAGGAACGAAAATGGCAAAAAAAGTTGAAGGAATATTAAAACTTCAGATACCTGCTGGTGCTGCTAACCCATCACCACCTGTTGGACCTGCTCTTGGACAAAGAGGAATTAATATCATGGAATTCTGTAAAGCATTCAATGAAAAAACAAAAGGAAATGCAGGATTTAAAATACCTGTAGAGATTACTGTATTTAGTGATAAGAGTTTTACATTTGTTACTAAACAACCACCAATGAGTGAGTTAATCTTAAAAGCTGCAAACCTTAAAAAAGGTAGTGATAATCCACTTAAAAATAAAGTTGCATCTATCTCTAAAGATACTGTAATGGAAATTGTTAAGCAAAAAATTGCAGATTTAAATACTAACGACGAAAATCAAGCAGCAAAAATTGTTGAAGGTTCTTGTAGAAGTATGGGAATTACAGTAGACTAATTACAATAATTTGTAATTAATTAGCCAAAGACCACATCGGCTTAAAAGTGGAAGCAAAAAATTGCGAAAAGGAAAAATATGAGTAAAAGATATAAATCTTTATTAGAAAAAGTAGATGTAGAAAAAAGATATAATGTTGAAGAAGCTATCTCAACTGTAAAAAGTTTAGCTTCAGTAAAATTTGATGAAACTATTGACTTGGCATTAAACTTAAATGTTGATCCAAGACATGCTGATCAAATGATTAGAGGTGCTGTTGTACTTCCTAGTGGAACTGGTAAAACTGTAAGAGTTGCAGTTATGGCTAAGGGAACTAAAATGGATGAAGCAACTGCAGCTGGTGCTGATATTGTTGGTAATGACGATTTAGTTGAAGCTATTCAAGCTGGAAACATTGATTTTGATGTTTTAATTGCTACACCTGATACAATGGGTTTAGTTGGTAAAATTGGTAGAATTCTTGGGCCAAAAGGTTTAATGCCTAACCCTAAAGTTGGTACTGTAACTATGGACGTAACAAAAGCTGTTACTGATTC
>Ga0256824_10000951_pt1 | contig 11175 bp, 10 predicted proteins | sample CV67metaG_FD_191570 | JGI IMG/M metagenome (GOLD analysis project Ga0256824, IMG submission 191570) | Hydrothermal vent microbial communities from East Pacific Rise, Pacific Ocean - CV67 | ecosystem: Environmental > Aquatic > Marine > Hydrothermal vents | place: Pacific Ocean: East Pacific Rise...
ACTGTGAGTTTTGGTTCAATATTGAGAGAGCTATCTCGATAGCTTGATTAATATTTGGCTGAAAATCGTTGTATATTTTACTTTTTATTCGAATAGTTTTGATTTTTCATCTATAACAGATGAATTAATAGAGGGATAATATTTGTAACTAGTACATTATCTATCTATTATACGGGTTTAATTCTTTTTCCTTATGTCGAACTGAGATTATTAATTAAAGTGGATACTTCAATTGTTATAAATGGAAAATTAATTCTAAATTTTACTTTAGTTTTAAATAAGACGACTTAAGTTTTGAATGAAATTGAATTATATTTTTAAGTATTCAGAATTAAAAATCTATTCTTAGCCATAGTTCTGAATTTAGTCTTTAAAGAACAAAAAAAACTATTCATCAATGAAGACGAATAGCTTTTTAATAGACTTGAATTAGTAGAGTCTTATAACTCTAATAATGCATTTGTTTTTTTAACACCTTCAGCAGATTCAACTAATTTAGCTTTTTCAGCATCAGATAAAGAAATTTCAACAATTTTCTCAATTCCGTTAGCACCTAAAATACAAGGTACACCGATTGCTAAATCATTTAATCCAAACTCACCATCTAATAAAGCTGAACAAGGGAATATTTTCTTTGTGTCACAAGCAATTGCTTGAACCATTGCAGACACAGCAGCACCTGGCGCATACCATGCAGACGTTCCTAATAATCCAGTTAATGTTGCACCACCAACTTTAGTATCTTGAACAACTTGATCCATTCTTTCTGCAGATAAAAATTCAGAAACACTTACTGAGTTTCTTACTGCTTTATTAATTAATGGAACCATTCCTTTATCAGAGTGACCACCAATTACCATTCCATCAACATCAGAAATAGGAGCTCCTAAAGCTTCAGCTAATCTATATTTGAATCTAGCAGAATCTAAAGCTCCACCCATTCCAATAATTTTATGTTTAGGTAAGTTAGTTGTTTTATGAACTAAATATGTCATTGTATCCATTGGATTAGACACAACAATAATAATTGTATTTGGAGAATGCTCAATTAATGATGAAGACACCATTTTTACAATTCCTGCATTGATTCCAATTAGCTCTTCTCTAGTCATTCCTGGTTTTCTAGGAATACCTGAAGTAATTACACAAACATCAGATCCTGCTGTTTTAGAATAATCATTAGTTACACCAGTAATTTTAGTATCAAAACCATTTAAAGATGCAGTTTGCATTAAATCCATAGCCTTACCTTCAGCAAAACCTTCTTTAATATCTAATACTACAACTTCTGACGCGAAATTTTTAATTGCAATGTATTCAGCACAACTTGCACCTACTGCTCCTGCTCCAACAACTGTTACTTTCATTTTTATATTTTTTTTAATTAATTTTCTGTGCCACGAATTTAAACATTTTTTAAAAGTATTCCTGTATATTTACACACATTTTATCAACCAAATTATTTTTTTAATCAAAAAAGGCAACCCCTCTTATAAAATGACGTTTATTAAGTGTAAAATTTGTGGAAAACAATAAGGAGCTCAAAATAGTAGTAGAAGGATGCGTAAAAGGTAAACGTAAGCATCAAAAGAAACTTTTTGAGTTGTTCTATGGAAAAATGATGGGTGTTTGTTTACGCTACGCAAAGAACAATGATGAAGCCAAGGACATGGTTCAAAATGGATTTATTAAAGTGTATGCAAAGCTAGACATCTTCAATTTTTCAGGTTCTTTAGAAGGTTGGATTAGAAGAATAATGGTGAATACAGCAATTGACCACATTAGAAAAAATAAAAATAATCCATTTTCAATTGAAGATGATGCTCGCTTTAAAAATTTGGAAGAAGACATTCCTTTTGACCTTGAAGAAAACGAAAATGAAACGAAACTAAAAGCAGAACAAGCAATTAGCGCCATTAGTAAACTGTCGCCAGCTTACAAAACAGTGTTCAACCTCTATGTGATAGAAGGCTACACACATAAAGAGATTGCTGATTACCTTAACATTAGTGAAGGTACTTCAAAATCGAATTTGGCTAAGGCAAAACAAAAGTTAAGACTATTATTGGGGTAACTCAAATACGAAAGAAAATGAATAAATTTGAAAAAAACATTAAAGATGCTGTTAAAGGCTATGAAGCACCTTATAGTGCAGAAGCTTGGCAGTCTTTAAATAAAGCTATGGGGCCTTCAAAAGCTACGCTTTTAAAATGGATTGCTTCTAGTGCAGTATTATTAACATTAGCCATAGTTGGTTATGCCTACTTTAACCAACCAGAAACATTTATCAAAGATGACTTAATAGCGGGCACAATTCAAAATAAGGAATCAAAAAAATTCATACGAAACGTTGAAAATTCAGTTTATGATAAGGACGGGCATTTAATTAAAGAAAATCAGATTCCAAAAGATTCCGATTTTAAATTAATTGAGGAAAACACTATAACTGTACCTACAGAAATAAATACAGCTGAGTTAAACGTAATTGAGTCACCTGAAGAAATTTTGAATACCTCTGAAGAATTAACATCAAATGAAGTAGAATATATTGCTATTATTGATGAAGTAAAAACTGAGGAAATTACTACGCTTCATCATTATAAAGTGAGAATAGTTTCACCTAATACAACTCAATGTTTATCTAATGTATTTAAATTTAAAGCAGACATGCCTAATCAAAAAGCATTATATGAATGGCATTTAGGAGACGGAACAATTGTAACTGCAGGTCACGTTAATCACATCTATAAAAAAGCGGGTAATTATTCTGTAGAATTAGTATTTCTTGATTTAAAAACAAGAGAAATCATTACAACTTCTCCCTCTGTTGAAATTACGGTTTTGGAAGAGCCTAAAACATCATTTACTTATGAGCATCTTTCTGGAATTGAGCCTTCTACTTATTTTACAAACACGACACCTAATACGAACAACTTACTTTGGGAAATTGAAAATTTAAAATCATCTTCTTTAGAAAATTTTGAATATTCATTCAAACACAAGGGACGTTTCACCGTAAACCTAACAGCTACAAACGAAAATGGTTGTTCAACTAAAACGTCTCAAAGTATTACTATTGAACAAAATTACACCTTATTAGCCCCAACAGCATTTACACCAAATGGTGACAATATGAATGATGATTTTATGCCAAAAGCATTACTACTAAAAGAATTACCTTTTACTTTAACGATATATGATAGACAAGGTAAACTAGTATATCAAACAACAGACAGTAGCCAACCATGGGATGGTTTATATAAATCAGACGGAGTGCCTGCTCCAAATGGCGTTTATGTTTGGGTATGTCAACTAACAAAAGAGAATGGCGAAACTGAAATTTACCAAAGCCAAATAGTAATTGCTAAATAGCATTAAAAAAACAAACTTCCTTTAACCCTACCCTTTAAAAAGAGCTCAAAATATATTTTGGGCTCTTTTTTATTTAGCCTTCTTTTGTTATTTCAGCCTTTAAACACTTTCCATAAATATAACCAAAGGTTAAAATAGGAATACAACCAATAATAAGTGTATAAAACAAGAAAACAGTAATCCAAATTAAAAGACTCTTTAAGTCTAACATTGAATTATATCCCATTTCGATTACTAATGGTAAACAAAAGAAAAACCAAGATATAAAAAAATAATCTACTACCCACTTCCAAACACTATGATTAATTTTAGTTACCATATTACTTCCTGTTTTTCCTCCAACAAAAGATGATAATATTAAGGTTGTAAAAATAGAGATTATAAAAGTTGATTCTTTGAATATTTTAGTCACATCTGAAAAACCTGTTTTAACCTCAACAATAATAACCACTAAAGTTATCAATGTAAAAGTATATATATACGCCCATTTTCTTCCAATACCTTTAGCTCTCTTTAATATTAATTCATTCACAGCATTTGTTTTTTAAATAAAAATGAGGCTGTCATTACTTAAAATAACAACCTCACTAATTTAGTTCTACTATCTTTTGTTTTGATTTTGATTTTCAATATAGTTAGCCTGTCTTTCATGCTGGCTCGACTTACGTTTACCTCTAAAAAACATAAATAAATTTAAAAACAACATGATTCCTAGATAAATTGAGAATCCGCCAAGCTTAGCACTCAATATCTCAATTAACGTTTTAGGGCTCATTTCAAACCGGTACGAAATCTTAAGAATCAACAACGCAAAGCCAATATTTAAGAGGTAAAAACCCATTTGAAACAATTGGTTTGTCGAATTTGCTATTTCTTCTCTACCTTTAAAAATATCAAGCATAAATACTTTACCATTTTTAAATAATGTTTTTGCAACTACATAAGTTAAAAAAATTGCGACTGGTAAATAGACGGCATAACCTATTACAATTAATGATACATTTGAATCTCCCATAATTTTTACACCTGATTTTGTCAGGATTTTATTTGTTTATACTTATTTATTTTTTCAATTATTTGATCTAAAAAAGACAACCAAAATAGATTTACGTAATGCGCTACACCAAGTAGCACAATTACTCCTCCTGTTTTAACACCTAGCATATTTATTAATTCTGGAATAGTTTCAATAACTGCCCAATTTTGAATCGATAATGCTACATATCCTAAGTTGAATATATAATAGGCCATCAATAATAACTTATTCAAAGGATCAACTAAATGAGGTTCTTCATTCATGTTCATTACTAAAAATGGACGTCCATAAATGTAAAGTTTCCATCCAACCACTGCAATCACATAAAACATGATTACAAAAAACACGATATATCCAATTATATTATAATTCATCTTTTTGTTTTTAAACTTTCAGAATAAACTGAAAGAATATTATCAAATTTTTTTATTCCTACTTAATTAATTTAATAAGTGTTTTATAAAACCAATGTTCATCTGATTTAATAAACTTATCAAATACATCATCTACCTTATTTGTAAATCCAGATAAATCAGTAATTAATGTGTTGAATTCTTTTGTGTCTTCCGTTTCACCTTTAATGTTTGACAATTCTGAAAGCACTTTTTTAAGTGGTTCGATTTCTCTTTTACGTCTTTCTCTTGATATTTGTCTTGCAACAGCCCAAATATCTTTGTCTGCTACAAAAAATTCTTTTCGCTCTCCTATTTTAGATTCTTTACTTACAATTCCCCAGTCTATTAATGTTCTGACGTTTGTGTTTGTATTCCCTCTAGAAATTTGCAATTGAGCCATAATATCCTCCGCAGACAAAGCCTCAGTAGACACTAAAAGTAAAGCATGAATTTGTGCCATTGTTTTATTAATGCCCCAACTTGTACCTAATGTACCCCAACTTTGTATGAATTTTATTTTAGCGTCCTTTAATTGCATGGTTCAAAGATAATCTAAATATCTAAACTTTCAGTAACAATTGAAAGTATATTTTATATGACTATTATCAGTATACTAAAAAACAGTCTATATTATATTTTGTTTTTCAAGTTCTTTTTTCATCAATTTACCAAATAAAGTACGGAGAAGTAGTATAACCTCAGTTCGAAATAAGGAAAAAGAATTAAACCCATATAATAAGCTAATAATGTACTAGTTATAAATATCACCCCTCTATTAATTCATCTGCTATAGATGAAAAATCAGAACTATTCGAATAAAAAGTAAAATAAACAGCGATTTTCAGCCAAATATTAATCAAGCTATCGAGATAGCTCTCTTAATATTAAACCAAAACTCACAGTCTATTTGACTTTTTCTAACGAATCCTTATATCGAACTGAGGTTTATAGGTAATACCACAACGAAAGTAGAATAGAGCGAATAAAAACTGAAAAGAATTCATCCATTGAAAACTCAAACATTAACAAAAAAAAGTAATGTACGCAATTAAAAGACCAAATAACATCCAGTTAATAATGATAAATTTTTCCCTTGTTATAAAATTATTAACTGATTTAACACCTAAAAATAGGTTAGAATAAATGGAGCTAATAGACTTAATAATGTTTCAAAATTAAAAAAAACAATCAAATGTACTTGAAAAACTGCCAAAGCTTGAAACCCAAAAAACATAGCACAAAAGTAAACCTGAAGTCGTAGAAACATAAGCCCTTTTAATACAAATTCGATTAGCTTATTCTAGTTTTAATTAATTCATAGTAATTAAATTTACAACCCATTCCTTCTTTTAGTTCCGCTAATGGCAATGTGTGTAGATGGCTCTTCTGGCCAAGCATGTCTTTTGTATTGCCCCCTTAATTCTTTTCTGACATCAAAGTAAGCATTTGCCCAAAAACTACGCAAATCTGATGTAATTTGAACAGGTTTAAAACCTGGGGATAATAAATGTAGTAATACTTTAGATTGTCCTCCATTATAGGTTGGTGTATCAGTTAAACCAAACACTTCTTGAATTCTAACGGCTAAAACAGGATCACTTCCGTTAGCTTGATATTCCAAATTAATGACAGAACCACTTGGCACTTCCACCTTAGTTGGCGCTAATGCTTTTAATTGGTTTTGTTGTTCAAAATCTAAACTATGTTGTAATACTTGAGCTAAATCAATTTTCTTTAAATCGTCTGGTTTTCTCACGTTATTCAAATACGGCAATAACCATTGGGAATTACTTTCTAGTAAAAAAGAAGTACTTACATCTGGCCAATTTTGTTTTGGGTTTAATTTCTTTAATGTCATCACCCTGTTTTGCCATTGTTTTACTTTTTGATCAAAACTTAATAAATGTTCCCCTTCTTTTTCAATAGCCTTACTAATGGCGTCAATAATTTGATTTTGATCAGGATTTGGTAACGGCACCGACTTTAAAATAATACTTCCAATTCGTGTGTCCTTTGTTGACACTACCCCACCCTTTTTTGTATTCCACGTATTTGTAATGATTTCTTTTACAAAGGGCATTAAATCAGTTGGATTCAATGGTGACGCCATAAATATTCGTCCGATTTTACCACTGGCATTCAAATGTCCAACTGCTAACCAAGGTTCAAACGCTAAATCGTCTTGATGATTTATCATTGCATACTTACCATTTGCTAACTGAAACTGAGCATTATTCCCTGGTCTTGCAAAGGCAATTTTTTCTGGATAAGCATGTACTAATAAAACACCTGTTTCGAAAGGATCAATAGAAGAATTGTCTTCTTTTACGTTTCGCATACTACGGTATTGACTTGCTATTTTCTCAATTTTAGAAAATTTACCACCGTTTGTATTTAATTTTCTATAACGTCTTAAGGCTTCTATTCTTAAATTAATATCTACACCTGCTTCTTTAGGTAATGGATCCCGTTCTTCAATTATTGATGCAATATCGGTTGCTAAACTTCCTAAACCTTCCTGTTCTGCCATTAACAGCATATGTGCAATTCGCGGATGACAGGGCAATTTTTGCATAGCTTTACCATGCCCTGTTATTTTACCGTTTTCTACTGCATTTAAATTTTCTAACGTAGATTTAGCTTGTAATATGGAAAATTTTGGAGGCGGAGATAGCCATTCCAATTGATTAATGTCATTAATACCCCAATTTGCTAAATCTAACACCAATGGTGTCAAGTCGGCTTCCAATATTTCTGGAGTTCTATGCTCACTAAGTTGCGCATGTTTACCTTTTGACCATAAACGATAACACGTTCCTGGTCCTAAACGACCAGCCCTACCACTTCTTTGCTTAGCTGAATCTTTTGAAATATGAATGGTTTGCAAACCAGACAACCCAGTTTTAACATCAAACTTTGAGACGCGACCAAAACCAGAGTCTACAACAATTGCCACTCCTTTTATAGTTAAAGACGTTTCTGCAATATCAGTTGCAATGACAACTTTACGTTTACCTGATTTACTAGGGTTGATGGCAGCATATTGTTTACTTTGAGGTAATTTCCCGTATAATTCATGTACTTCAATATCTGTAGTCTGACGACTCACTAATTCTGCACACTTTCCAATTTCTCTTTGTCCGGGTAGAAATGCTAATACATCTCCCTTTTTTTCTTTAAGCGCTGTTATAATAGTTTGTGCTGTCACCTCAGCCATCATTCTGTCATCACTTAAATCTTTATAAATGGTTTCCACCGGATATTGACGTCCTTCACTCACCACACAAGGCGCTTTCAATAAATTAACCAAATCTGGCATATTCAAAGTGGCTGACATGACTAATATTCTCAAATCTTCTCTTAACACGGATTGAGTTTCGCGACATAACGCCATGGCTAAATCAGCATGAATAGAACGTTCGTGATACTCATCAAAAATAACCATTCCAACACCTTCTAAGGCATTGTCGGTTTGCAACATTCTAGTTAAAATACCTTCTGTTACAATTTCAATTTTAGTATTCTTACCTATTTTTGTTTCAAATCTAATACGGTACCCTATTGTTTCTCCTACTTTTTCATTTAATAATTCTGCCAATCTAAGGGCGATTGTTTTAGCCGCCAAACGCCTTGGTTCCAACATTATTATTTTTTGACCTTTTAAGACATCTAATTGATATAAAGCCAATGGTAATAATGTACTTTTTCCTGCGCCTGGAGGTGCATTTAGAATAACCGTATTATTAACTTTTAACTTTTCCTGAATTTCAGGAATAACTTCAGTAATTGGTAAGTCGAAATCAGAATAGTTAAAATTCATTTTTTTGTTTTTTGTAAATTTAACAATTAGAATAAGATAATAATTTATCTTTGATACTAAAAAATGAAATTATTACTTATTCTACTGTCTTTAAACATCTCTTTGAGTTATGCTCAAAAGTTAAAATTTGGACCTGAAATTGGTTTTAATCTAATAAATATTGAAACTCAAAAAATAGGAGACAATTATCAAATAGGCTGGCATACTGGTGTATGTGTTGAATATGAATTAAAAAAATGGTTTGGTATTTCTACTGGATTATATTACACTCAAAAAAAACAAAGTTTTCAAGAATTTGAAACAATAGGAAATATCTTAACTCCGTTATTAGCAAGCCAAGGGATTGAAGGAATTAATTTAAATACCTATTCTGAAACTAATGGTAGAATAACCTTAAACAATTTACAACTTCCCATTTTAGCAGTTATTAAACACAAAAACTATAATTTAAAATTGGGTGGTTATGTTGGATATCTGTTCAATTCACGATCTAAAACAAATGAAGTTAAAAATACACCTTTCGTTTCTGTTATTGATTTTAATGCCTTAAATCTAGATGCAATTGATCCTTCCATTTCTCAAATGATAAGTTTGTTTTTACCTCCAGAAAACGAAACTAATTTTTTTGAATCAACTAGTTCTAGTGGTCTATCATCAATTGATTTCGGAATAAAAACTGAATTTACATATCACGTTAATTCTATCGGTTTCAATGCGTCATATGTATATGGACTAACTGATTATCGTTCTAGTAATTCAAATGAATTAGTTAAAAATAATAGTTATTTTCAATTTTCGGTTGCTTATTACTTTGGTAAAGGGACATTAAAAAAAGAACACTTAAGTAAATTGTAACTATTATTTGAAATATGAAACAGACTGATTTAAAAAACACCTTAGGTAAAGTAGATATTTATTTATTAGACCAATTGATAAAAAATAGGTATTCTGAAAATGACATTCTATTAGACGCTGGTTGTGGATCAGGTCGTAATTTCATATTTATGTCTTCTCTTGGCTTCAATATTATTGGATGCGACATCAATAAAGCCCAAATAAATAAACTGAGACAAGACTATCCATCAAATAAGTTAGACATTTCGAGTTTAACTAATTTACACTATACTACTGATTATTTTGACCATGTAATTTGTAATGCTGTCTTACATTTTTCAAAAGATGAACACGAGTTTAAGAAAATGATATCTGAGTTACACAGAGTATTAAAACCAAATGGGACACTTTTTATAAGAATGACATCTGAATTTGGAATTGAAAAGCTAATTAAGCCAATTTATGGCCAATTCAGTTTGCCAGATGGTTCAAATCGATTTTTATTAAATGTAGAATTAGTTGATTACTTAAAACTGAGTTTTGATTTTATTGAACCTTTAAAAACAGTTAATGTCAATAATTTAAGATGTATGAGTACACTCGTTTTGAAGAAGATTACTTAAAATTAATTCTAAGATTCAATTTATAAAATACTTTTGTTTTGTTTGTAATCATTAACAAGAGAATAATTTATTCCAGCTTCAACATTTTAAATCTTACAATAGCGTCTAGCCATTACAAACTGTAAAAAACACTCTTAACTTAATACTTTATTATTCTGATTGTTTCAACATACTCATTTTCATCATCATAAAGGGATAAAAAATAAATTCCAGAAGATACATCTACTAATGAAATTGAGTTTGCTTTTGTTTCTTTAATAATTTTACCTCTTAAATCACTAACCTTAATAAAAAAAGGTTTATTAAAATTAACAATATCTGCAGTTGGATTTGGAAAATAAATAATTTCATCACTATCACAGCATTCAATCTCCTCAAACTGTTTCAGTTTCATCAAATACATTCCTCTGTCTTTATTCAGAGTTGTATCCGAATCAAAATCATTGAATTCAACTGATCCATAATAAGTTCCAAAAAAGAAAATACTTTTTTCTGAATCAATCGTAATTGGACCTGCTGCACTATATCCTTCCGTTTTTTTAACCCATTTAAATTCTCCGTCATTGTTAAGTTTTAATAAAAACATGCTTTCAAAATTTAACGGCGATAAAAAAGCTTCTTCAGTACCAGCATCAAAATCAACACTATCTCTAAACCTACCAGATATATAAATATCATTATCAACATCCAACAAAACACACATACCCAACTCAGCCCACCCTATTCCTGGAAATGATTTAGCCCAAACCAAATTACCTTCTGTATCAATTTTATCAATATAAACATCTGATCCGAAGGAAGCACTAAGAAAAAACTCATCACTACTTGAATCTAAATCAACTGTTCCACGAACCGATCCAGTAGTATAAATAGCTCCTTCAGTGTCAACAAAAGTAGAGGCTATAGATGTACATCCAGTATTAGTTGCATTAATTTCTTTGATCCAAACAAACTCTCCATTTTGATTAATTTTAGCAACATACTTATCAAAATACACCTCATGATTGGCATATAAAAAAGCACCATTTACACCAACAAAGTGGCAAGTTCCAAAAAATGTTCCTGAAACAATCACATCATCATTATTATCAATTA
>Ga0256824_10000952_pt1 | contig 11166 bp, 8 predicted proteins | sample CV67metaG_FD_191570 | JGI IMG/M metagenome (GOLD analysis project Ga0256824, IMG submission 191570) | Hydrothermal vent microbial communities from East Pacific Rise, Pacific Ocean - CV67 | ecosystem: Environmental > Aquatic > Marine > Hydrothermal vents | place: Pacific Ocean: East Pacific Rise...
AACACAAAAATAGCGATAAAATAAAACAATTTTTTAAAGGACATATAAAGATGATAGAAGAAGTAGTAATGAGACAAGACATACCACTCGATGATTTTTTACCAATTTTTGTCTCTTCGTCTCTCGTATTAGTCTTTGGTGGCATTTATGTTGGGCTCTACACTGCCGTTAAAGTAGATTTTCTCAAAAAATGGTGGATGGTTCTTGCTTACATATTTTGGATGTTGACAGCTTATTGTCTCTGGCTTATGGGAGACTTGATGATGGTTGGAGATTTTACTAAAAAAGCACTTATGATTGCAGCAATTGGGCTCTTTTTACTCCCACATGCGGTTTACTATATGCAAAACAAAGTGCATGAAGAGAATGAGCACTAGCTCACTTTAAAGCACGTTAGGCTGGGGTTTTCCTATAAGGTAACCTTGAGCCATATCAACACCACACTCTGTTACAATCTCTAAAATCTCTTTGTCTTCTACATATTCAGCCACTGTTTTGATTTTCAGTGTTTTGGCTAAACTCACAATTGCAGAGACTATGTCTCTATCTTTTTTATTCTCTTTAAGCCCTCTAATAAAAAGGCCATCAAGCTTTATGTAATCAAAATCTATCTCTAAAAGACGAGAAAAGTTTGAGTTTTCTATACCAAAATCATCTATGGCTATCTCAAACCCCATACTTTTAAGGGATTGAATCTGCTTCATAATAAGAGTATGCTGTTCTCCAACTGTCACATTTTCTAAAATCTCAAAGGTCACTCTACTTGGTGCTATATTATAAAGTGCTAACTTCTGCTCTAAAAAGACAACAAGATACTTATCAAGTAAATCTCTCTGTGTAATATTTATGGAGAAGTTCTCCTCTTTGCCTTTGAAGTATGCAAAACTTTTGTTAATTATCATTCGTGTTATAGAGCTCACTAGTCCAAGTTTTTCCGCTGAAGCTATAAAAAAGTATGGAGAGAGTAATTTCCCTTCATAATTAGCTCTGGCTAGAACTTCATACTTCACAATTTTACCTGTTTTTGCATCCGCAATAGGCTGATAATAAGGCTCAATCGCTTCATTCTTAATCATCTCTTTTGTTGCACTAATCCACTTAATAGTCTCTTTAGCACTATTAACACTCTCTTGTGACTCATCATAAAAATGGTAGTAACGACTCCCAATTTTTTTACCAACATCCAAGGCATACTCTGCATTGACCAAAGGAAAATGTTCATCTGTAATTTTTGCTATTCCTATAGAGAAGTTAATGGTTATCTCTAAACCCTCTACAAAAAGAAGCTGTGTATCAAAAAAACTAATTATCTGCTGGCAAAACTCTTCGAGGTTATTTGCATCACTAGAGTGAGAGAGAAAAACAAAACGATCAGACTCTGTTTTAAAGAGTCTCATATTTACTGTTGCATGCTCTTTTAACTTCTTTGAAACCTCTATTAAAATAGTGTTTGCAAAGACTTTTCCATACTGTTTATTTATGGTCGCAAAGTTAGATATATCTAAAAGAATAAGGTTTTCGTAGCGTCCTGTATCTATCTCTTCTCCAAGACTAATAAAATTTGAGAGCCCTGTTAAAGGGTCATGCGAGTAGAGGTACGCTAACTCTTTTGTCTTCTCTTTAACAATCTTGTCTAGGTTCTTATTAATTTCTTGAAGTTCACTGTTTTGACTAAAAATTTTATTTTTAAGTTCTATTGGTTCTAGTACTTTTTCTAAGCGAGTAAGGAGTTTTTTAAAGTTAAGAGGTTTCATAATATAACCATCAACCTGTAAGTGAATCGCTCTTAAAAGATAATCACTCTCATTGAATGCAGTTGTAATGATAATGCCTACCTCTGAGTCAATCTCCCGAATTGCTTCAATCATACTTATGCCATCCATCACAGGCATCTGTATATCTGTTATAATCAAGTCTGGTCTATGCTCTTTAAAAAGTTCAACCCCTTGAGCACCATCATACGCAGTGTAAAAATTTTTAAATTTAGGTTTTAAAAAGAACTCAATCTCTTCAGAAATTTCTTTATTGTCTTCTACATAGAGTAAATTATATTTTTTAAACACTTCACTCTTCCCTATTTTTCTCATAGTATATCTTTATCTTCTTGTATCGGAACCTCTGGAAGTGCTATTTCTATTGTAAACTTCGCACCCTTGTCACTATTTTGCACTTTTAAAAGACCCTGCATACTGTTTTCTATAATTGTTTTTGACATATAAAGACCAATTCCTGTTCCTTTACCCTCATCTTTAGTCGTAAAATATGGGTCAAAAATCTTCTCAAAAATCTCCTCAGCAATTCCCCCTGCATTATCTTCTACCTCAACATAAGCATTGACCTCATCTTTAAAAACTCTAACAAACAGTTCTCTTTGTTTAGGGACTTTTTCAATTAAAGCATCTCTAGCATTATTTATAATGTTAAGCAGTACTTGAGAAAATTCACTCGCGAAGCCTTTAACACTAATACTCTCATCGACTTCTAGTTTTATTTCAATAGTATTATTTTCTAAAGATGAACGCAGCAGATCCATAGTGCTATAGAGACTTTTGGAGACATTAAAAAGCTCATAAACCTTGTTAGGTTTAAAGAAGTTTCTAAAGTCATCAATAGTCTGAGACATTGTCTGTGTGAGTCGGTTTCCTTTCTCTACAGTTCTATGAATATATGCCTCATCTAAAATATCCATTTCATAAGCATTTTCAACATTTTGAAGTAAAAGACCGAGTGCATTAAGAGGTTGACGCCACTGGTGGGCGATGTTCCCTATCATCTCCCCCATAGCTGCAAAACGTGATTGCTGAATAAGCATCTGCTCTTGTTCTGCACGTTTGAAAACCTCTATTTTTACTCTATTGTCTAGCTCTTTGTTAAGAATGTAGAGCTCCTCTGTTCGCTCCTTAACGTGTTTTTCAAGCTCCTCGCTATACCGACTCATCTTCTCATTTGAAACTTGAATCGTACTCACCATAACATTAAAACTTTTCGCAAGCTCTCCAACCTCATCATTAGAAGTTACTTTAACTTCTGTCTCGTAATTTCCCAAAGAGACCTGTCTAATTGCTTCATTGAGCGAGACTATTGGTTTAACAAACCATCGTGCTAAAACAAAAGAGAATATGAATGAAAAACTGAGTGTTGCAAGTAGTAAAAAAAGATTATATATATATGTCTGTCGCATATGCTCTTTATGTCTCTCTAGAGAGTAACCAATAGAAATCCAACCCCACTCAACCCCAGAGAACACAACAGGATAACTAAAATGGTAGACTTCTTTATTGCCTGAGAATCGACTCTTTAAAATAGCACTCTTATTTTTTTGAGTATGCATTAATTTTAGTGCCTTTGGCAACTTATCAACAAGTTTCCAGCCACCTTTATAGTTATATATATTGACTCCATCAGAATCTTTTTTTGTTACAAAAATATAAACAATTCCAGTATGTTCTAAAAGAACTTTTTCATTATGTTCAACTATGAAACTAAAATCCTCTACAACCATTGCATCGGAAGAGACAAGAGCAATTGACTTAGCGATTGTTTTAGTCTCTGAATATAAGACCTTTATAAGGGCGTCTTCTTGATGGTTTATAGAGAGGTAAGAGAAGAGTGCAACAAGAAAAATAAGACTCGTAACGATGAGCATAAATGTTCTTCTAAAGAGTGTTTTAGGGTTAAACATTGAGAGCATCCTTTGCTAAAGTAATTGTAAATTCAGCACCAGTATTATGGTTTTGGACATCTAAACTACCGCCTAAATGACTCTCAACAATCAGTTTGGACATATAGAGTCCTATTCCCGTTCCCTGACCCTCTTCTTTTGTAGTAAAGTATGGTTCAAATACTCTCTCTATTACTTTTATACTAATGCCGCCAGCATTATCTCGTATTTTTATAATTATATTCTCATCTTTTTTATGAGAGCTAAGCCAAATAGTCGCATTCTCTACTGCTTTACATAGAAGTACATCTTTAGCATTGGTTAAGATATTGAGTAATACTTGAGAAAACTCATTTGAATACCCATAATACTCTAGATTCTCTTCAAGTGTCACAACTATTGTAATATTATTATGTCTTAAAGTTGCGTCCATTATAGATAAGGAATCTCTTATAACATTCGCAACATTAAAAAGTTTTTTCTCTTTGTTTGGTTTAAAAAAATCTCTAAAATCATCAATTGTCTGAGACATAGTCTCTGTTAAATTCGTTCCCTTTGTAATACTTTTTTTCATATATACATCATCAAGCATATCCATTTCATACATATTTTCAATATTTTGCAGTAAAAGTCCAAGTGCATTAAGTGGCTGTCTCCACTGATGAGCAATATTACTTATCATCTCTCCCATTGCTGCATGACGAGACTGCTGAATCAAAATCATCTCTTGTTTTTGCTGAATAAGCAACTGCTCTTTTAACTTCTCATTTGCAATCTGCAAACGTTGGAGCATTATAAGAAAAAACAGGGGTAAGACAACAATTACAACTAAAAGCCCTAGTCCAATATTGAGATTATTATTCAAAAAAGAGTTGAAAAACAGGAGCGCTCCAAACTCCAAAAATGCAAATAAAATCCCTACATATACATAGTTTTTTCCATAACGCATACCATTGCCAACTATAATCCACAAATAAAGCGGGTACAAAACTAGTCCTACCCACTCTGCATAGAGTATCGCAATACTTACCATAGTAATATCGATCAATATAGCAATATAGCGACGCATGACATTTGGAAATGGGTGTTGTTTAATCCAGAAAAAATAGACGACACCATAAATAGTTAAGATGGTGTGAATACTAAAAGCTTCTATATACTCATCATTACTAAAAGTTTTAATCAAAAAATATATGTAAAATGGTACTAAAACAATAAGGCGTAAGATAGCCTGGGAATACTCTTCATTCTCATTTTTGGTAAATATATCGTTTATAAAACTAGTATTCATTTTTTAAGTAGATACCTTTTTTTTAACTCTGTATACTCTTTATAGTACTCTTTTATTCCTTCAAGTTCTTCAAGCTTAATGAAGTGGATTTTTTTTGTTTTAAACAGTGAGAGTATACTTTTTCCTCTCTGTGTTGAATCAAGTCTATCTATACTTCTTCTATAGGCATCATTCAACTTTTTTGGAGTTTTTGTATGTACAATTGTAATAGCTGGCATAAATATATTTTCACTTTCTACTATGCGCATAAGATTCCTTTTTAAACTTGGATTCATCTCCACTAATAGGTCAAAAACATATGCAGGGACAACACATGCATCTGTTTTTTTAAAAAAAGTCTTTAGCAATGCTGTAGAGTACCTTTTAGTTGTTAGTAATTTCTTAATATAATTTTTTGGATCTTTATGGGTTTTTTTTAAAATCTCTTTATCCAAAAAAAGTTTTCCATAGTAGCTATCAGCTCTTATTCCAACTATCTTATTTTGTAAGTCACTTATATTTTTAATCCCACTATCTTTTCGTACAAGGATAAGAAGTTTTTCATATTTTTTTTGAGACCTTTGTATAATATAATAGCCTTGAGTAGTAGCATCTAATCTCTTTTGGTTTTGTAGATAAAAGATTGGATTTATAGTCATAGCATCAAAATCATTATTTAAGTACTTTCCAAGTACATCGCTATCATGATTAAAAAAAAGGGTTTTCACCTCAATATTTTCATCGAGTGCTATCTCTTTTGTCCATAAAGAAAATGCAATTCTAGTATCTTTATATTGAATATCACTCAGTCCATCTGTTAAATACCCAATAGTTCCAGTATAAACTTTTTCATCTATATTTTTTGCACCTACAGTAGATATAGTAAGAATAGATAGAAAAAATAGTATTTTGTATATCATCAGCTACTGCTCTAAAGCTTCACTCATAGCACGACCTACAATATAATCAAGCTCTGCACGGGCGATTGCATGGGTATGCATAGATTTATAGTATGCACCTAGTGTATACGACTCAAAAAGTTGTGACTCTATAACATCTTTAGTATCAACCATGTCTTCTTGGTATGCACGAGTATTTAGGTCACGATTCTCATGGGCAGTTTGTGTCGCCTCTGTTAAGACCTCATACTGTTTGTAGCTACTTTTTATTTTTAAAAACTCTTTTTTTACTTGTAGTGCTAAGCCCTCTTTTAGGAGTAACTCCTGCTGTTGTAGTTTAAGCTTTTCTAAACGGTTCTGCTCAACTTGATTGGATGTTCGCATACCATTAAAGAGTGACCACTCTACCCCAATACCTATAGTCCAAGAGTTTTTATTATCTTTATTTATAACCCCATACTCATAACTATTGTAAACATTTTGTGCACTCGCATAAGCACCTACTGATGGCAAGTAATCACTCTGTGCCTCATCTATTTTTGCATCGTATACATTAATTGCAAGTTTGAGTGTTTGGTAATCTGGGTTAAAGCTATAAGCACCATTTACTAGTGTCTCTAAGCTTTTGTCCATTGTTGGAACTGCTATCTCTTTTTGTGTCACATCAACACTATCACTCCACGTTAAGCCCATTGCAAAAAGAAGTGCTGATTTGGCTAAGGTTTCATTCGTTGTTATCTCTATGTTCAGTGACTCCATAATGTTAATGCCAAGTTTTGTACGAAGGTAGTCAGTCTTTTTTACATTTAAAGAGCCACCTTGGTAGAGTTGTGTAGTTAACTCTTGAATAAAGTCCATTCTCTCCATCGTATCATCCGAGAGTTTTTTGAGCTGTTTTGTCAGCACTACCGAGTAGTAGTAGCGTTTTACATCATAAACTACTTCGTTTTCACTACGACGTTTGCCCTCTTGTGCAATTTTTTTACCTATACCTGCTTGTTTAACATAAGAGCTAATTTTACCTCCTGTGTAGAGAGGTAAAACTGTACTTACCTTACTTATAACAGAGTCACGACCTAAAATTTTTGTGTCAAATTCTATGGGCATAATGGTTTGAGCAGGAGTAGATGCTGCAATATTTGCATAAGTTCCTGCTGTGTTGAGATTACCATCAGCTTGAGCTGCTTGGCTTAAAGCACTATTCATAGCTATGCTCTGAGTGTTATCAATAATCGTCTCCCCTCGAAGCTCAAAGGTTGCATCCTGACTCATACGAAAAGCATTTACACTCAGGTCTAACGTGGGATAGTGTGCACTGTATGCTTGGTTATACAGAGTATCTGCAATCTCAATAGAAGTTTGAGAAACTTTCATTTTAGCATTGTTTTTCAAAGCTATTGCGATCGCTTCATCTAAAGAGACCTTGTAGTCCATCCCAAGAAGTGAACTTGCCAATAGTGACATGCTTATTGCAATCTTTATTGTCTTCATTTATTTTTTCCTTTTTGTAAGTTTATATACTCTTTGTAAAGTTTTTTTATGTTGTCTAAGTCAGTCACTTTACTTCTCTCAACCTTGTCAATTTGAAAAAGGGAAATAAGTTGTCTACCTCGTACATTTTTGTCTAAAGTTAAAGCTATGTTTATCACGGCCTCTCTCTTATTTACATCAAAATTTTTATGGAAGTAACCAAAGGCACCTGCCTTGGCATTAGAAATATTTACTATTTTCAACTTCTTACCTATTTGAGGGTTCAGTTCTTTAGCAAAGTTAAATGTTTTCTCAACAACAATCGCTGCATCAGCTTTGTTAAAGAAGAGTTTTAAGAGTGAACCAGTACGTTTTTTAGTCTCTAACAATGTATGCCGTTTTCCTTTAGGAAGCAATTCAACCAAGGCATATATCTTAAAAATCTCTTCAATAGCATGCAGTGCTACTATCGGTTTTTTTATTTTTGCAAAATCTTTGAGTGAACTATCTTTTTTAAGTACAATGCAGATGTTCTCTTTAAGACCATTTTTCATACCTCCACGAAAGCCATCTACAAGATTATCAGTTTTATAATTTTTAATAAAGTTAATCCCAAAGTCAATCACTAAATCAAGTTTTCCTTCATTAAAATCTTTTGCCATACCCAAAGAGTTATCATAATCAATATACTCCGCACTGTACTCCGTTTTGGAAATTATCTCTTTAATCCAGATCACCATAGATATCTTTAAATCTTTTTTATTGACAGTACTCATAGACTCAATACTGTAGCCTATCTTAATATCAGAAGCATAAAGTGAAAGTGTCAACACCAAAAGAGTAAGTATACGAACCATTACAGTAAACCTTGCTGTTTTTGGTACTCTTTGTAAAGCTTTATAATAGGGTCTAGTTTGTCAATTTTAACTTTTATTAACCTGTGTGTTTTAAACATAACTAACATCTGCTTGCCTCTTTCACTCTCTACCTCTTTAAATGCCAAATCGGTCACTTCCTTACGAAATTTAGTATCTATATCTTTATGAAAATAGCCTAAGGTTCCCAATGAAATGTCTGTTTTATGGAAAATCTCTAATTTATATCCTATCTGAGGATTTAACTCTGTTGCAAATAAAAATGTTTTTGTAGGCACTATCGCTATATCTACTTGTTTAAAAAAGAGTTTTAAAAGAGCGGCACTATTTTTTCTTGTGTAAGTAAAGAAGGTTTCACTATTTTTATACTCCTTGACAATCACACTCTGTGCATAAATTTTAGAAGGATTTTCTCCTTGTAAAAGAGAAATTTTAATAACTTTTTGTCTCTTTAAGGAGTCTGACGAAGTTGATTTTCTTCTCACCTCAACTAAGTTGTCAGTATTTTCACCTTTTGCTCCTCCCGTAAAAGCACCTTGCATTTGGGAAAGATCAAAATATTTTATAAGTTCAATCCCATTTGCAAAAACAAGGTCTAACTTTCCTGCATTAAAATCATCTGCCATTAAGGTAATATCATCATAAAAGGTAAATTCAGCTTTATGCTCTGCACTCTTCATCATATCTTTAAACCAGAGGTTCAAAACTATTTGACTATCTTTTTTACTCAGCTCATTAAAGGAGTCTGTACTATATCCCACTCTCAATATATTCGCATTGAGTGTCAAAATAAAAAGTACTAAAACAAGAGATACTCTAAGCATTCACAACTCTGTTGCGACCACTTTTTTTGGCTTTATACATGAAATCATCGGCTCGTTTGACAAGGTCATCCCAAGTCTCATTTTCTAAAAGTGCTACAACACCAAAACTAGCAGTCACTCTTCTCCCTTTTATAAACTCAGCCTTCTCAAACTCTGCTCTTAGTTTTTCAGCAATAGTAGTCGCACTCTCAAGAGTACTCTCAGGTAAAATAATAATAAACTCTTCCCCTCCCCAACGAACCATACTGTCTGATGTTCGCAAAAGTTTTTTAGTGAGTGCTGCACTATCTCTTAAGACAATATCACCTTGTTCGTGTCCGAATGTGTCATTAATATCTTTAAAGTAGTCTATATCAAAATATAAAACAGAGAGTTCTCTTTTGTATCTCAAAGAGCGTTCCACCTCTTTTTTCCCAATGAGATTACCTTTGTACCTATTTATACATCCTGTTAAAGTATCTGTAGTTGCCTGAATATCTAGTTTTTTAATGAGGCTCTCTTTCTCTTTTTGATCTTCAAATGCCTGTATACCAAAAGCAACTGTTTCAGAGATTGTTTCAAAGAGTTCCAACTCTTCTTTATTAAACTTTGGTGTATTGTTAAAATGCAGTGTTAAAAAACCAAAACATTTCTCTTTTGATTTGAGTCGAATAGGAAGAGCGACAATCGCATTAATATTAATATCAATACTATTTAAAACCTTTTTTATTGGAAAATCTATGAGCTTCGCTATATCATCTATAATTATCATGTTTTCAGAATTAATTGCCTCATTGATTGGAAAATAAATATTATCCGATATATCAAAATCATTCCCAATAAGTTCTATAATATCTAAACTATCATGTTCTGATTGTGCAACAATTTTTAATATTTTTTTACTGTCAAATATTGCGATAAAGGTGTGTTCATACTCACTATTTTCTAAAAAAGAGTTACATACATTTTGCAAAAACTCTTCAAGTGAATTTGCTCTAGCAATAGCACTACCAATATGTGCATAGGTGGTAATGAGCCCACGGAGATAACGCTCCTCTTCTAAGGCTTTTTTAATCCGACTTTGGGAGTGACTAAAAGAGCTAATATTTTTCAACTCTATGTCAACTCTCTCAAGACCCTCTTTTTTAGTATAGTAGAGTGTCGCATACAAAACAACTTCAATTTTGGAGCCATCTCTGTGTTTTACTTTGAGTTTCACACCATTTACAAAACCGTTCTCTTTTAGATGCACAAAAATATCTTTAACAATATTTTGCATACTATCATCTACAAAGTCTTTAAAATTCTTCCCTATGACTTCATTTAAACCGTATCCAAGAAAAGCTAACCACTCTCTATTTGCATCTAAAATATTACCGTTATGGTCTAAGGATTGATAGAGTGGTTGATGCTCCCCTTCATCCAATAACTCTATAATCTCGTTAATCATTTTTTTCATATTGATAGGTTTGAGTATATAACGGTTTACACCGCTGTTAATAGCATTGAGTAAGTATGTTGTCTCATTAAATGCTGTCGTCACCATAGTCGGCACACTACTGTCTATCTCTTTTATCTCTTTAATCATATCAATACCATTCATCACTGGCATCTGAATATCTGTAATGACTAAATCAGGAGAGTACTCTTTAAAAAGGGCTAAACCCTCTTCCCCATTTTTTCCAATATATATTTTTTTTGCAAACTTCTCTAAAAAAAATGCTATCTCTTCTCTTGTACTCTCATCATCTTCAACATATAGTATTGTTTTACTCGTTAACACATTTTTATTAAGCATAAAAACTCCTAGAAATATAGACATAACTCACTAAATACTTACTAAATACTCTCTATTATGTCACTATTATATAACAACTCAATATTGAATGTATATTGGCCTAGGGTACTATATAAATAAGGAGTATGGTTAAAAAGTAATCATTCATGCATTTTACATTTGTCTGTTTTTTAATCATCTCCACTCACTTATAGTTAAAATAATCTATTATAATTCATCTATCAAACAACTACAGGAGATTTTATGGCAGGATTTAAAGATTTAAAAGGGCAAGGACACGCACCAACACTGTTTATGGCTTTTTTATATTTCGATATGAGTTTTATGGTTTGGACAATGCTAGGACCCTTAGCAACAGAGATAGCAGATGCACTAGCACATGGTGGACGT
>Ga0256824_10000954_pt1 | contig 11158 bp, 11 predicted proteins | sample CV67metaG_FD_191570 | JGI IMG/M metagenome (GOLD analysis project Ga0256824, IMG submission 191570) | Hydrothermal vent microbial communities from East Pacific Rise, Pacific Ocean - CV67 | ecosystem: Environmental > Aquatic > Marine > Hydrothermal vents | place: Pacific Ocean: East Pacific Rise...
AGAATAGAATTGTCTTTTTTAAATAAATTAATTTCAAATTTACTTAGTCCAGCAATAGAAGATGGGTCAATATAATCTGCAATAATTTCAAGAAGCTGAATTTTACATTTCTCAATATCTTCAGTTTCAAGATAATAACTAGGAATATCTTCAGAAAAATAATTCCTACTTTTATTCACTATCTGATTTGCTTTTTTATAAAGTAAAGAAGATAATTTTGGATTACCATCTTGCTCTCCATTCATAGATGGCATAAACATATGATTCGTAGAATAAAAAGTCCAATAAAATGATTTAAAGTCAGAAATATTATCGACAATTGCTTTATTTTCAATAGATAAATATTTTAAATATAGTTCAGCAAAAGGATTATTATAATTACTAATTGATATTTTGCCTCTTAATTCACGAAATATGTTCCCTCTCATCATTTTTTCAATAGTTTTGTTTTCATGACTTGCTTCAGAAAGTTCCACTAAATCATCAAGGATATTTTCTTTTAAATAATCTATACCTTTTATATCCTCAGGATTCAAATTTAAATTAGTGTTTTCATCGAGATATTTAAAAACATCATTCATTCTAAATAATGTAGATTTAATATTATTTACTTCTAGCCCAAAGTCAGATAATTTAAGAATAGTTCCATCTTTTTCAAAAATAGAGCAACTTCTATCAGCATAAGTGTTTTGTTTACCTTCTTCTTTAAATGTAAATCCTAATGCTCTTAAAAAAGCAGGACAAGGATATTCATTTAAATTATCAAAAGATGATTTCTTTCCATCAAATGTTTTTGAAACGAATGTATTATATATATCTCTATGAACGAACATTCCAGAAAGACTTTTTAAATATTTCATTTTTTCAATAATATATTGTCTTTCTTTTTCAATACTAATAATGTAATTGAATTCTGAGAATATAAGACTTTGTAGCTCAGAAAATCTACTAAATTTATATTCTTTTTCATTAATTGTTATTTTTTTATAATCGCCTCTTTTATCATCTGAAGTAAATAAGGTGATATTAGCATCTTTATGAAAATACTCTCCAATATTTTTTTCAACAAAGCCATATTCTAAGAGATGTTTATCATTAATATTATATTCATAACCAAAGTCTTTAATTTTAAAGATGTTAAATGATTCCGAGAACATCTCAAGAGGCTCTCTACCATCAGTAAGAAATGAAACAATGTCTTGAACGGGGATACCAAATTCTTCTTCTAAAATGGCAGTATTGGCATCAGAAACAATATTATCAATAGAACCATAATCATTATAGACTCCAAAGACAGGAAGAGCGATAGGCTCATATAAGTTATCTGTGCCAATAAACATTGTCGTTGTAGGAATAGGAGATGCTTTCTTTTCATCATAATAATCTCTCCTTGCTCTTAGAAGAAAGAAGGCTACTTCATCTCCAGCATTAATTGAAATATTAGAAGCGGAACAAGCTATATTAAATGATCCCATTGTAAATCCTTTTTTTTTATAATAGATTATAACAAGTATTTACTAAGATATAGCTTAAAAAAAAGATAATGTTATTAAGCTGGTTCAAAGTGAATATATAGTATAATATATACATAAAAGAAAAGGAATATAATGAAAAAAACTAAAAAGACAAAAATTATAGAAAAAGGTTATCTTTTAGAAGTAGAATCATGGGAAAATGATGGAGATAATTCAAAAAGAGAATCTATGCACTTTGAAACAAAAGAAGAAGCGATATTAGTCTTTAATCTTTGTAAGACTTTATTTAGATCTAGTTATGATAAAGAGCAAGGTATTGGTAATCTTATGGATGATGAGGATGATATTGCAAAAGGGAGAATAATTAATTACTTAATTAAAAATCCAGAACTTTTAAAAATAAAAGGCATTAATTTTTATAAATCATTAAAGATGGATGTAATGGAAAGATTTGAAGAAGCAACAGAAAATGATTGGAAAGAATATATTGCTGATTTCGCTGAATTAGAAGAAAATAATGAAACTATTGCTGATTCAATTGAAATAGTAAGAGAATATAATCAAGAATTAATGGGCTATTCAGAATATTACTATTCAAGAGTTTTTGAGAAAGCTGAATTATTTTATTCAGATAAAGATGTTTATATCGAATCTGTTATGTCGGAGGAAAGATAATGATAGGAATGAAAGCAGATAAGGCATATATGGATTTATATAAAAGAGAGAAGACATTTTTTGTTTATTATAAGGATAATATGTTCATTGTAAATAATAAAAATTATAGAAAACTATCCAAAAAAGAAGTTTATGATATTTCACATTGGGCTCTGGCAGAAGTAGAACCCGGTAAATATGTTTATGAACGAATATCTAAAGAAGATGTTTTTATAGTGATTCATTTTCCAAAAGAGATAAATAAAGTTATCTCCCAAAATTTTCCAAAAAAATATAAAAAGGAATTAACTAAGATGTTTAGAGATAGATATCTAATGAAATTAGTTTCATATATTTATAAAAATGAATCAAATAAAACGAATTTAACTTTTGTTCAAATTCATAAAGAAGTTTTAGCTGATATGAGTGAATTACTTTATGATAATAATGGGAAAGAGTGTTCTTTAATAGAAGGGATTAATATCAAGAAAGTTGATAAACTAATTTTAAAACATTTAAAAAAATTGATAAAATGGTATGGGTTTATTCAAATAGGAAGAAGAATATTAAAAATAAGAAAAGGTGAATTTAAAATTCATAAAGATAAATTAAATATTGAAGGAAAAGAAAAAAAAAGATTAAAAATTATAGAAGATAGAGAAAGATAAATTATCTTTCTTTTATTTTTGTTTCTATATAGCTATTTATCTCTATTTTAGAAGCAGAATACTCTTGCTTCATTTCTTTAAAGAACTTCTTGATCTCTCCAATAATCACTATAATTAATTTATATATAAAAATAGGAATTGTAATTGGTAAACTAATTATAAATAATAAAACCAAACCAATTAATTCTATTATTCTTGGAAAGAATTTTATTAACTTTAATAGTGAATAAATCAGTAAAAGAATGACGGATATAGTCGCAAGTAAAACCATATAAAGAATAATAGTTCCGATAACATAAGAAGCTTCAATATGCGAAGTAAGTGTTAAAATCAAAGTCACAAACATTACAGAAAAGATAATGAAAGAGTATACTAAGATATTATAAGTGTGTTTAAACTCAATGTTATGTATTTTAGCTAATACATTAAAAGAATTTAATAATCTATCAACAAGTGTTTTCTCATTTATATTATGAAGAATCAACTCTTTATTAGATAATCTAAACTCTCTTTTTATTTTATGGACAATAACTTTAATTAATTTTACAATTGAGATTTCATTAATAATAACTAAGTATATAAAATTAAATAATAAATTTACTTTTTCTAGAATTAGCGAAGTGTAATATATTATAGAGAATAGTACTGAAGGTAGAATGGATGAAATACCAAATAAAGCAACATAAATAGTTAATTTTATAAAGATATTGTCTGTCGACAATGTTCCAATCATAGCTAATGTGATAGCTGATATAATAAATGTAATAGTTGATGAAAGGAACCAAACTTTTAATAAAAATTTATTCGTATTTGTTCCTTTTTTTAGATTTCCTAATGCAGATATAAAGTAATTTATAACTGATATTTTTTGACTTAATTTAGTTTTTCTCATAATATTCCCAATCTCTTTATATTATTATAACGTATATTTATGTTATAATTCATAAATCAGATAAAGGAATGAGGGACAGAAATGAATGAAATAATTAAGAAAAGTAAAATAGATAACTTGTATGCCTTATTAATCGTGACGATGTTAATTTCAATGTATTTAACGATTACACTGGTTATAGGTTATAGTAATTATAATAGCAGTGAGATAACCTCTACAGTAGAAATATCAACACCTATATTTTCAAGGTTCAATGACTTGATGAGTGCTAATTTAGGTAAATTGTTAGCTTTAATTGGTTTTGCAGGAACATTTATGGTTTATATGATGACACATAAAGCAGCTGTATTATTTTTTGGAATTATTATTTCTTTAATTGCTGGAGGAATGGTTGGAATATCAAGTATATTCTTTGAAGCTGGGACAGCATCATTTAAGCTGAATTAAGTTTTAAAAAAAGACTTCATTCCAAAATAAACAAAAATCAAAGAAGTTATTCCCATGAATAAAGAAATAGGTAATGTCAGAAATGGCATTCCAAAATAATTAGCTAATAATCCTGAATCAGTTTGAGATGGAATTGAGAATAAATAATTCCGAATATCTTCAAAAGAGGAAACGATAAGAAATGAACCTACTACAAAACCTATGATATCAACAGCGATGCCTTTAAAAATAAGATAAAATATAAATAAAGAGAATCCAAGAATAATAAAGAATTCAAAAGAAAACTTTGTATAAGCTATTAAGATGAATAGGACATATATAAGAATAGTTGAAATAATTATATTTCTATATTTAGAGGAGATAAGAAAAGCTCCCAGTAATGAAGATCCTAAATATCCAGATATAGAAATTAAAGGATAAAATCCTCCAGAAGACAATATCTTACCATTAACACCATCTAAATCAACAGAAACAATGTTCCCTCCTGTAAGTAATGTAGTTAGTCCATGAAAAGATTCATGAATAAGTGTTAAAAATAACCTTAGTGGATAGATAAAAGAATTTTCCCATAGAAAGAAAAAGATAGCTAAGATAGAGATGAAGATAGTTAAATATGTTTTTTTCAAAATAAGCCTTTTTAAAGTAAATATATTATAACAAAATTAAACTTAAAAAGAGATGATAGAGTAGTGGAAACTACTCTATATATTAGAAATCAAATAGCTTTTCAGCTAATTCAACTTTAATAATAAATCCTTCATCATCAGCAATAAACAGGAAATTATCTTGAATAAAGATACCTTCTTGAGCATCACCAACTAAATGGAAATCTTTTAATACATTTAATTGTGTGTCCGCAATATAAAGTTTATCATTTTTATCAGAGATAAAATAGACAATATCGTTTTCATAAAAGATACCTGAGATATCTTTAATTTTTAAAGGGAAGTATTCATCAATAATACCTTTACCAGAAAGTTTATTTACTTTAATAACTAATATAGCAGATTTGTCATTACCTGAAAACTTTTTTGATTGATTACTTGTAAAAAAGTATAAAGATTTATCATCTTCCTTGTAGAAAGTTAAAGATTCTAACCCATCTCCTTTTTTAGAGATAACTTTTTCACCTTTGAATTTTCGATCAATATCAAAGTTATTGAGAATTTTTCCAGTAAAATCAATTTCAATAATATTATCGTTACCTTCTTCAGCAATAAATAGTCTATTGTTATGACAAGTAATACCTTCATAATCAACTTCAGATTTAATTTTAATGTATTCTACAACACCATTTTTAATAGATAAAAATGAGCCTTCATCACTCACAGAATAGATATCATTCCCACATAATGTAATTCCAGATGGTTCAAAATCTTCAATTACAGTTTGTTTATCAATAGAAATGATATTCATTTCTTTCTTTTTATCAGAACAACCTATCATAAAAAAGATAGATAAAATCAGTAAAAAGTTCGTCTTTTGTTTCATATTGTTTCCTTTTTTTTGTATATTCAATTATATTGAATTAATTCTGTTATAGAGCTTAAATTAATTAATCTTAATTAAAGCTTTTTTTTAGTAATATAGTCCTATAACTGTAACATAGATATAAAAATCTACAATTAAACAGGAATAATACCTGTATAAAAGGATTCAATTATGAAAAAAATAGAGTTTGCTGATGTATACATATCAGCATTAACCCTTAACACATTTAGAGGATCATTCGATAAGGATGCGCTTCAAGTGGTTAAAAAAAATAATTATAAGATTAAAGAATATGATATGGAGCTTGCTATTATAGGAGCTTCACACTATATATCTTTTAAAAAAGAAGGAGAAGTTATCTTCTCTGAGGTCTTTGCTTGTGTAGATATTGCAGGAGCAACTCAATACAAAGATGAGGAATTAAGAATGGTTAAGATTAATGTCTTTGACTATTCTTTTTCATCATATATCTTTGAATTGGATAAAGATAAATATACAGTTGAAAGATTCAAAAAAGAGAATACTCTTGTTTTTGAGTTTGGTGAAACTGAAGAATTTAAGGAAAGTGCTATTACAGGGCTTATTCTTAAGGAAATGAATGGAAAAGTTGAACTAGAAACGATCCATGTATATCCTAATGAGAATAAAGCTATTGTAACAAATAGTACATTCAATTTAGGTAAATCATGAAAAGTTTTTTTAGAAAATTAAAAGTCTAGAAAGGACAAAAATGGAAGCAAAAAAATTTAGAGGATTAATAATCTTATTGGGACTAAGCATCATGCTTAGTGGTGGTGCTTCATTAGTAAATGAATTTATCTTAGGGTCATTAAGTTCTATGATTCTAGGGTCGTCATTTGTTCAAATGGCACTAACCATAGGAATTATGCTTTTTGGAACTGGAATTGGGGCAATGACTCAACAAAAAGTTTCAAATAAACTTCTAATGCTTAAGTTTCTTCGTTTGGAGATGATTTTGGCATTGGTTGGAGGGTTCTCCCCAATTTTAATCTACTTTGCATTTGCAAATGTGGAAGGACAATTCATATTTTTACTTAATGGAATTATATTTTCATTAGGTTTCATGATTGGATTTGAGATTCCATTAATGATTAGGATATTGGAAAGATATTCGCCTAATTTAAAAGGTAATTTAAGTTTGATTTTTTCACTTGATTATCTTGGAGCTTTTATTGGGACATTGCTTTGGGTATATTATTTACTGTCAGCATTCCCATTTACAGAGACTTCATTTATTGTAAGCGGAGCTAATTTTCTCGTAGCAGTAATTACATTTATGTATTACTTCTTTAATAGAGTAGAGTTAGAAGAATTCGCTTATAATAAAGAAAAGAAAGATTTTGAAGATAAAATCAAAACAATTGAGGTTTTAGATCAAGATGCTTCTTGGGAGAAGAAAGAGTTAAGAGAATTGAAGAAGGAAGATACATCTCTTTCTTTAATTAAGTATATTTTAATATTTACTGTTGTTTTTGGATCGCTTTTTTATGGATACTTAAATAATAGAAATTGGAATATATCTCTAGAGCAGAAGATGTATAAAGATCCTATAATACTCTCTACAACTACAAAGTATCAACATTTAGTAGTGACAGAGAATAAGAAGATGGGAATTTATGAGCTGTATATAAATGGCAATACCCAGTTTTCATCACTTGATGAACACATTTATCATGACTTTTTGATTCATCCAGTAATGGCAGTTTCAAAAGTTAAAAAGAATGTTTTAATTATAGGTGGTGGAGATGGTATGGCCGCAAGAGAGCTTTTGAAATATAAAGGTTCTAATATCACTCTTATTGATTTAGATAAGGAACTTGATGAAATTGCAGCACATAATCCAATTTTCAGAAAGATGAATAAAGGATCTTTTGATCATCTGAATTACATTGAAGCAGATGGAATTAGTTCTGGAGATGTAAAGGAATTAAAAGACGATAAGAATGCAACATATGCAATGATTGATGTTATTAATATTGATGCAGAAAAGTTTCTTCATAGTCTTAAGGGTAGAACTTGGGATATAATTGTTATTGATCTTCCAGATCCAAGCAATCCAGAATTAGTAAAACTATATTCAAAACAATTTTATTTGTCTTTGAAGAAAGTATTATCTGATAACGGAATGTTTGTTATACAGTCTACAAGTCCATATCACGCAAAGGAATCATTTCTTTGTATTGGAAGAACATTGGATGCGGCAGGTTTAAATATAATGCCATATCACATTAATGTTCCTTCATTTGGTGACTGGGGATATTATGTAGGTTGGAAGAATAATGATACAAAAGAAGATGTAAAGAAGAGATTTAAGAATGTGAAAGCATTTAATATTGATACTTCATATATCACACCCGAGTTAATGAATGCTTCATTTATTTTTGGGAAAGGTGCTTTAAAAACATCTAGAACAGAGATTAATGAGATTTTGTATCCAAAACTATTAGATATTTATACTAATAATTCTTGGTTAACTTATTAAGAAAGATATAAAAAAGGAGTCTTTTATGTAAGAGATGTTATTGAGAAATGACAAAAGATAGGTGACCTTAACTTAGTTTAAGGTTTAGTATAGTATAATAGGTTATTAACAAATAAAAAGGAATAACATGAGCACAGAAACAACAACACCAACACCAGTAGTAGAAGCAACAGTAGAGACAACACCAGCAGTAGAAGCAGTAGTAGAGAAATCAGTAATTGAGGTTTCAGCACCTGCTGCCGAAGCAGTTACAGCAGTTGTTGTAAGTGATGCAAGTGAGTCATTTATTCAAACTTTATTGAACAATAAAGATGATGTAGATGGAAATATTGTATCTATTGGTACTGATGATATGATAAAATTAAAGGGAATGAATAACTTAAATGTTACCATCGCTTCGATGGATAATGCATCAACTAATGTTATTACTGATGGATTAGTTGGAATGAAAGTTCAAATGGATGATATTAATCCAGGAAAATTTGATTTTCAACCAGGATGGATTGGCAGAATGATTCAAAAAATCACAGGTAATACTACTATGAACAAGTATGTTACTAAGTTCCAGTCAGCTAATTCTATTATTGATTCAATTGATCAAGGATTAGAGAAAGGTAAAGTTACATTAAAAGAAGATAATGTAATGTTTAAAGGTGATAAAAGTGAATATAGAAGTGTAGCAACAAGTTTACTTGGAAAAATTGAAGTATTACTTGCAGCTGATGCCAGAGTAGATGAAAAAATTGCTACAATGGAAGATGGAGAAGATAAGAAATTTCTTCAAGAAGAAGTTGCATATAGACTAAAGCAACAAATTCAAGATCTTCAGCAAACACTTGTTGTAACTCAACAAGGTGTTATTGCAATTGATATTCTTATCAAGAACAATGATGAACTGATTCGTTCAGTAAATCGTGTTCAAAGAGTAACTATGGCAGCATTATCAATTGGAGCAAAACTTGCAATGGGTCTTGCTAATCAGAAAAAAGTTCTAGATGCAACAACAGCAATTAATCAAGGAACTTCGGATTTAATTTCTGCAAATGCAAATGCACTTAAAACACAAGGAGTAGCAATTCAAAAACAAGCAAGTGGAGCAATGCTAGATATTGGCAAGCTTCAAACAGCAATTGCAGATACATTAACAGCAATTGAAGATGTTGAGTCATTTAAGATAGCAGCATTACCTAAAATGACAGAAGCAATTGGACAACTGAATAAGTTAACTCAGACAGTTGAAACAAAGATTGTTAAAATTGAAAAAGGAGAAGAAATTAATCTTCTTCCACAAACAGAAGCGAAAGGAGCTTAATATGACAGGAATTATCTTAGGGTTAATCTTAATCGGTGGAGTAGCATTTTTTGTTATGAAGAAAAAAGGTGATACAGTTATGGAAACACCAAAAACAAAAGAAGAAGTTGAGGTTGATACATATAAAGAGAGTATCAACAGATTGTTCACTATTAACTTGGTGGCAAGAAAAAATATTCTTGAAGCAGATGTTCTGAAATTTCTTGAGGATACGATTGATGGTATGAGAAATGTAACTGAAGAAATCACTAAGTTTAAAAACTTTGGTGAGCAATCTGTTATGTTCTCTCGTATTGGAGAGAGATATCTTCCTGAATTGATTCAAGGTTATATTAACTTGAGTCAAACAGAAAGAGAAACCAACTCTGGTAAGATTATTACAGATCTATCAGTATTAAAATCAGAGGTGTCTTTAATTGAAGCTAGTCTTTCTAGTTCAGCTACTCAAGACTTTGAAAAAACAGGTAAATTAATTTCTGCTATGTTCAAAAAATTCGAGGGAGATGTATAATGAAGAACGCAACAAAAAGCACTAACGGGTTCAAGATGGATATGGCAAGAATGTTTGACATTCTAAGAGGAATGAAAATTGTTCCTTTAGACCAAAGACATAAATTGTCATTACTGAAACTTAAAAAAGGTTCTTTTATTCAAATGGGTAATAACACACTCTTTATTGAGGATGTTTATACTTATAGAGATAAAAAAGAATCTTGGACAGAGTTCAAGATGGTTAATGTAGAGACTCTAGAAGTTTCTTTTATGGAAGTGGAAGAAGATGATTCAATCATCGTGACACTTACAGAAAAAGAAGTTCCAATGAGAAAGCTACCTCATACTGATGACATTGAAGATATGTCAGAAGATGAAGATGGTGAAATTGTTGTTGATAGTGAAACTTACTATTATGATGATGATTATAAAGCCAAATTCTCAAGAGAAGGTTCCACAAAAGAAGAAAAAGTTTATTTTTATGACTTTAAATCTGATGCAGGAAAACTTCTTACTATTGAAGAATGGGGCAATAAAGAAGAAGGATGGGAATACCAAGCATTTATCTCTTCGGAGATTCATGAATCAAGTGTCGAAATTCTAAGCCTGTAAGTTAAGTCTTACAGTAATTAAATATTAAATTAAAGGAATAAAGTGAAAAAGTTCATTTTAGCAGCATTTGCTGCATTATTGTTAACGGGTTGTGGATTAAGTGATTTTGTGTCGGATTCAGGGAAGAGATTAGATAAATTGGTATCTTCAACTAAATCACAGCTTGATGCAAAAGAGAAATCTTTTAAATCAAGTGAATTGGCAAAGAGTCTTTCAACTTATGTTGAAAAAGAGAATCTTAATAAGTCTTTTGTAGATGCGAAAACAGAGCTACAAAGAACATCACAAACATTAAAGTCTCTTAAGAAATTAATTGAGGATGATGATTCTGATAAAGAAAATATTGCAAGAGCACGTATTAATAATATTAATACGAACATCAGAAAGATTAAAGTTATGATGAATGCTCCTCAAAAGAGATTAGAAGAACTTCAAGCAACATTGAAGAATGCTAACTCAATTGAGAAAAAAGCAAAAGATTCGAATGAATATACTGTAAAAAAAGTTCTAAAAGTAGTATCTTATATTCAAGATCAACTTGCAACCAATGAAAATACATCGGGGAAAGTCAATGATCTGAATAGTGAGATTAATGCTACTATGAAGATAGCA
>Ga0256824_10000956_pt1 | contig 11152 bp, 9 predicted proteins | sample CV67metaG_FD_191570 | JGI IMG/M metagenome (GOLD analysis project Ga0256824, IMG submission 191570) | Hydrothermal vent microbial communities from East Pacific Rise, Pacific Ocean - CV67 | ecosystem: Environmental > Aquatic > Marine > Hydrothermal vents | place: Pacific Ocean: East Pacific Rise...
AAAATACAAGATTAATTTAAAAGATTGTTTATTAGATTATACAGATTTAATAACTGATATTAATAATCTTGAAACAGCCAAACTTATAGAATTAAATAATAAATATTTTAATGGAATAGAGGAAAAATATACAGAAGAGATAACATTAAATTTAGTTTTTAAACATCTACTTAAAAATCAGATAACAATTAAACCAAATTATGCTGATGATGATTTAGGAAGTATAGATACAACAAAAAAGATAAATCTTAATAATCTAAACCAAAGAATAACAAATAAAATAAATGATGGATTAGATTATATCTCTATAATAAATGAAATTGATAGTGAAGATAATTTGCTTAGTGAACTAAGAAGTTTAGTTGTTGAAGATTTATATAGGGAAGTTTTATTGAAATTGTTGGCTACGAAGGTATCTAAAAAAGAGATAGAAAATAAAACAATTTTAGAGCTTCATAATTTTTCAAAATCTTATGATATGAATTTTAATAAAGTGATACATAATTTACATCTATTGTTAGAAAATAAAATAGATATTAAAGATTTTAATTCAACTTCTATAAGTTGGATTATTATAGCTTTCTTCTTTGAGATATGCGATGTAGGGATAAAAGAATGATAATGCCATCTAAAGTTGTAAAGCCAGTAGATAGTTTAATCTCTTTATCTTCAACGGTTATAGAAATATTACAAGAAAATAGTATGGATTTAGATGATTTATTAGTAGAGTTCAATACTAGATATTATAAAGAGATTACAATAGAAAAATTGATTTTATGTTTAGATTTTCTATTTATAATAGATAAAATAAAGGATGAAAATGAAATTATTACAATTAACATCTGATAATAAAAAGTTTAATACTATAAATTTTCAAGATGGATTAAACATTGTCGTAGGTTCTCAATTAACCAAAGAGAAAAAAAAATCTATTAATGGAGTTGGTAAAAGTATATCTTTATCATTAATTCATTATATGTTTGGTTCATCATTTAAAACACCAACAGAGAAAAAATTAGAAAAATATTTAGCTACCTATGGAATTTTTGAATTAGTTTTTTCACATAAAGAAGTTGAGTACCTTATAAAAAAAGATTTTTCACAAACTCATTATTATATAAATGGAGCAAAAGTTTTAAAAACGAATTATCCAAAAAGATTAAATAAAATATTTTTGAATAATAATGAAGCTAAACCATCATTTAAGCATATACTAAATACATTTGCCAGACGATATAGCAGTGATAGTGGGATGATTTATTATAGTAATATTCTCACTCAACAAGGGCGACCAATAGAAGATTATCAGCAACAATATACAAATTTATCATTACTTGGTGTTGATATGGCATTGGTGAAAAGAAGTTTTGAGATTAAAGATAAAATTGCTAAGTTAAAAAAAGCTGAAATTACAATTAGAGATTATGAGAAAGCCTTAGATAAAACAAATATAGATGATATAAAAGATGAGATTGAAAGATTAAGTATAGAATTAGAAAATTTTGTGATAGCAGAGAATTTTGATAAATTAAAACAAGAGGCAGATAGTTTAACAGAAGAGATAAATAATTTTAGAAATGAGATATTTTTTAAAACAAAAAAACTTAAACTAAAAGAGTTAAACTATAAGAATTCTGAAAATACTAATGTTGATATAAAAAAGATAGAGGAACTTTTTAATGAGGTTAATTTTTTCTTTGAAGCGAAGGTAACAAAAAGATTAGAAGAATCACAAGAGTTTCATAATAATTTGATAACTAATAGAAAAAAAAGATTGTCTCATGAGATGAAAGAGTTAAATATTTCATTAGAAAAATCACAACTTAGTATGGATTCTATTTCTCAAAAACGGGATTCTATACTAAAAGATTTAAATAATAAAGGTGCTTTAGAAGAGAGAGATACACTAAAAGATAGGTTGAAAACACTTGAAAATGAAAAAAATGATTTAGAAAAATACGAACATATTTTAAGCGATTTTAAAAAAGATAAAAGTTCATTAGAAGTTGATGATGCTATGATTAAAAGGGAGAGTATATCTTACTTAGAAACAAATCATCAACATTTTGAGTTTATAGAAAAAACATTTAGAAATTTAGTAAAACAGTTTTATGACAATTTAGGAGGTTCATTTAAGATAGATGAAGCCCCAACAGCAAAATATCTTTTTAATATAAATTCTCATATTCCAAAAGAGGGTTCACAAGGGGTTGGTGAAGTTAAAATATTTTGTTATGATGTTTTACTTTACCAATTAAATAAAGATATATTAAACTTTTTAGCACATGATGGTTGCCTTTTTTCAGAAATGGATAGAAGACAAAAATCAACTATTTTCAAAGTGATTTTAGAACTTATAAAAGATAAAGATTTTCAATATTTTTTAAATATAGGAGATAATACACTCAATGAAATTTTAGATGAAGATAATGAGATTAAAATTTTAACAGATGAAGAGAAAAAGATTATTAAGAATAGTATAAGAGTTAGACTCTCTGATAAAGAGGAAAAAAATTGGTTATTTGGAGAGAGTTTTGATTAAAAATGTTCCTGATGGGTGGGAAATAGGTTTTATAAATGATAAAATTACTAATAAAATTAAATCAAGTGGTATAAATATATTTTGTGGTAATAAAAATTATTTATCTACTGAGTGTATAAAAAACAATAAAATAAATAAGATTGAAGAAGTAATAAGTTACAAAAAAAGACCATCTAGGGCAAATCTTCAACCACAAACAAATGATGTCTTTTTCGCTAAAATGAAAGAAACTGAAAAAGTTTTAATAATTACAGAAAAAATAGAAGATGAATATATATTATCGACTGGTTTTATGCCAATTCGACCATATTTGAATAAATTAAATAGTATATATTTGTCATATTATTTTAAATCAAAACAATTTAATGAAATAAAAGATAAATTATCTTACGGTGGAACACAGAAAGCATTAAATAATCAAAATGCTTCAAAAATAAAAATCCCAATCCCACCCCTCCAACAACAAAAAAAGATAGTAAAAGTTCTTGATATTAGTTCGGCATTGCTAGAGAAACAAAAAGAGCTTATAGCAAAATATGATTTGTTTTTAAAATCAAAGTTTATAGAGATGTTTGGAAATCCTATGGTGAATAGTCTAAAATGGAATTATAAATCTTTTTCAGAAATAGCACATTGTAGATTAGGAAAGATGGTTGATAAAAAACAAAATATTGGCAAAGAAAAGTTTATATATTTAGCAAATTTAAATGTTCAATGGGGATATTTTAAATTAAAAGAACTTAGAAAAATGTATTTTAGTGATAATGAAAAAATAGAATTTAGTTTAAGGAAAGGTGATTTACTAATATGTGAAGGAGGAGAAATAGGTAGAACTGCAATTTGGAAAGAAGAGATTAAAAATTGTTATTTTCAAAAAGCTTTACATAGATGTAGAGTTGATAAATCAATTGTATCACCTGAATATATTTCTCATTTTATGTTACATATGATAAAAAGTGGAGGATTATCTAAATATATTGTAAGTGCTACAATACCTCACTTAACAGGTGTTAAATTAAAAAAAATAAATATACCTATTCCCCCAATAACCCTACAAAACAAATTCGCCAAAATAGTAGAAAAAATAGAAACCATAAAAACAAAAGAAACCAAAAAATTAAACCACTTAGAAACACTTCATAAAAGCCTGATGGATAAAGCTTTTAAAGGGGAAATAAAATAGTGCTAGATTATGCTTCATCTATAAAAGATTTTTTTAGTAAAAAAATGAAAACATTAGAGGGGTATTATGTAATTGGTGAATGTGATGATATTGTTAAAAAAACTATTGCTTCAAACACATTTGAAGTTGTCATAAGTGATGTAACAATAGAAAAAAATATAAAACATCATAATGATTTAAGTATAGATGACTATTTGGTTTTAGATTCTATGTTTCATGATTACCATTTTTTAGTAAAAGATGGAGATAAAACAGCAGGTATAATTTACACAAAAGATATACAATATTATTATGCTTTAAAAGCAACAAAAAGTGGTGATACTATTTTTTTAACATCTTTTAGAAAAACAAATAAAAATGATATAAAAAGAATAAAAAATAAAGTTAAAAGAGGACTAGCTAAAATAGTAGTAGAGAAACAAAACTAAAGAGCGATGGACTCTCACCCCCATCCAAAACCCGTTCTACTAAGCGTAGCGGTACGACCGAGAGATTTATCGCGTTCTCTCTTTAGTTTGTATGCTCTAATTATACAGAACTTAAATTATAAAATACTTATAGTAAACTATAAGTTAAAAAAATCAAAAATAAAGGACTAAATATGTTCATAAGAACCGAAGTAAAAAGTAAAATAGATTCTATTTGGGGTAAGTTTTGGAGTGGTGGGATTGCTAACCCACTTAATGCCATAGAGCAGATAACAGCACTTATATTTTTAAAAATGTTAAGTGAAAAAGACAATCAAAAAATTGCTCAAGCCTCTTTTATAGGTGAAGACTATAACTCTATATTTAATTTAAGAATCAATCCTAAAGATGAAAATGATACTCGTACCTATAAAATGGCAAAATGGGATAATTTTAAAGAGTTAGATAGTGAGAGTATGCTTCAAACTGTTAGGGATGAGGCATTTCCTTTTATAAAAAACTATAATGAGGGGAGTGAGTTTAATAAGTCACTTAAAGATTTAGCTTTTATTATCACTAAACCATCTTTACTTAGTGAAACAGTAGAATCACTTGAAGAGGTGTTTAACATCTTAGAAGATGACGATAATGGTTTTATGGATAGCTTGGGCGATATGTACGAATACCTTTTAAGTGAGATAAGCTCAAGTGGTAAAAATGGACAGTTTAGAACTCCTCGCCATATTATTAAGATGATAACTGAACTTGTAAATCCTCAAATAGGTGAAAGAGTATTTGACCCAAGTTTAGGAACAGCAGGATTCTTAGTAAGTGCCTATACTCATATGCTTCAACCATATACAGAAGATGGTGGAAAACTAGGGGCAAACTTAACAGATAACGATTTATGGGAAAAACTATCTGACGATACTTTTTTTGGAAACGATAGTGACATAAGTATGATAAGAATCTCTATGATGAATATGATGCTTCACGACATAGAAAACCCACATATAAAACAGATAGACACACTCTCAAAAAGGTATGATGAGAAAGATAAATATCAAGTAGTTTTAGCAAATCCACCTTTTAAAGGGAGTATAGATAAAGAGGATAAGAGTGAAGATTTTACTATAACATCAACTAAAACAGAACTTCTTTTTATAGACCTAATCTCAAGGGTTTTAGATGTTGGTGGTAGATGTGGGGTTATTATCCCTGATGGTGTTTTATTTGGAAGTTCTAAGGCTCATAAAACTTTAAGAAAGAATCTTTTAGAGAACAATGAACTAAAAGCTGTTATATCTATGCCAAGTGGTGTTTTTAAACCTTATGCTGGGGTTTCTACTGCTGTTTTAGTATTTGTAAAAGGTGGCTCAACTTCAAAAGTTTGGTTTTACGATATGGAAGCTGATGGGTATAGTTTAGATGATAAACGAAATAAAATCGAACAAAATGATATACCAAATATAATAGAACAATATAATTGTAAAGATAAAGAAGATTATAAAGATACTAAAAAACATTTTTTTGTTGATGTTAGTGAGATAGTTGAGAATGATTATGATTTATCTATAAACCGTTATAAAACTATAGAGTATGAGGAGATAGAGTATCCAGCTACTGATAAAATTTTAGATGATATTAGTGAATTATCTCAAAGTATTGATAAAGATTTAAAAGAGTTAAAACAACTTATATAAATTTTAAAACTATTAAATAAATAGCCCAAATCTTTGGGCTATTTAGATTACATCATCCCTGGCATTCCACCCATTTGAGGAGGCATTCCAGCACCTGCTTCAGCAGGAACATCTTCAGGAATTTCATAAATAGCAGCTTCAGTTGTTAAAAGTAAACTTGAAACAGAAGTAGCATTTGTAAGAGCTACACGAGCCACTTTAAGTGGGTCAATGATTCCAGCTTCAAACATATCTACATACTCACCAGTCGCAGCATTAAAACCTATATTTGGATTTTGGGCTAATTCAACAGCATTTACAACTACACCCGTATCGAAACCAGCATTTTTAGCGATTTGCTTAATTGGTGCTTTAATAGCACGAAGGATAATTTCACAACCAATTAGTTGGTCACCCTCTAAATCAAGAGAAACTTTAGCACCAGCACGAACTAGAGCAGCTCCACCACCAATAACGATTCCCTCTTCAACAGCAGCTTTTGTAGCTGAAAGAGCATCATCAACTCTATCTTTTTTCTCTTTCATTTCAGTTTCAGTAGCAGCACCAACTTTAATTACAGCTACACCACCACTAAGTTTTGCCAATCTCTCTTGAAGTTTTTCTTTATCGTACTCAGAAGTTGTAGCATTCATTTGTACTTTTATCTCAGCGATTCTTGCTTTTACAGCTTCTTCATCACCAGAACCATTTACTATAACAGTGTTATCTTTGTCAATAATTACACGAGTAGCTTGACCTAACATTTGGATGTTAGCACCCTCTAGTGTATGACCTGTCTCTTCAGATATAACAACACCAGCAGTTAATGTAGCGATGTCTAAAAGCATAGCTTTTCTTCTGTCACCAAATCCAGGAGCTTTAACAGCACTAATGTTTAAAACACCACGAAGTTTATTTACAACTAAAGTTGAAAGTGCTTCACCCTCAACATCTTCAGCAATTATAAGTAAAGGACGGTTAGTTTTTTGAACTTGCTCTAAAACTGGAAGTAAATCTTTAAGTGAAGATATTTTACCATCCATTAAAAGAATCCAAGGATTCTCAATCTCAGCAATCATCTTCTCAGCATTTGTAATAAAATAAGGGCTTAGGTAACCACGGTCAAATTGCATACCTTCAACAACATCAAGCTCATCAGCGATTCCCTTAGCTTCCTCAACAGTTATAACACCATCTTGCCCTACTCTATCCATAGCTTCAGCAATCATATCACCAATAGCCGAATCTGAGTTAGCAGAGATAGTAGCAACTTGAGCTATATCTTGTTTACCATTTACAGTTTTACTAGATGCTTTTAAGTTTGCTAAAATAGCTTCACAAGCTTTATCCATACCTCTTTTTACTTCAACAGGGTTTGCTCCAGCAGTTATGTTTCTAAGACCCTCAGAGAAGATAGCATTTGCTAAAACTGTTGCAGTAGTTGTACCATCACCAGCCTCATCAGCAGTGTTTGATGCTACCTCTTTAACAAGTTGAGCACCCATATCTTCAAGTTTATCTTTTAATTCAACTTCACGAGCCACGGAAACACCATCTTTAGTTATAACTGGAGCACCATAACTTTTTTGAATTAAAACATTACGACCACGAGGACCCATTGTTACTTTTACAGCATTTGTTAGTTTTTCAACACCACGAGCTAAGCTATTTCTAGCATCATCTGAAAATATTATCTCTTTACTCATAAATTATCCTATTATTCCAAAAATATCATCTACATCAAGAACTAAAAATTTCTCAGTTCCCATTGTCACTTCATTACCAGCATATTTACCAAAAAGTACAACATTACCATTTACTAAAACTTCTACCTCTTTACTAACTGCTACAACTTCACCACGAGATGGTTTTTCTTGTGCGTTATCAGGAATAATAATCCCAGAAACAGTAGTATTTGCTTCTTCTACTCTTTTAACTAAAACTCTATTGCCTAATGGTTGAAAATTCATTTAATTTCCTCTTTAATTTAGTTTATTTAATTGGTGGGATTTTACCATAAAATTTATAATGATTGATATTAATAAGTAAATCCGATGAAGAATAAAATAAATTTTAAAATCATATTTTGGGGCTTGAACTTTAGTCCAATTCTCTTGTTGGACTAAAGTCCAAGCCCCTTAATTCATATTTATTTAAAGAAAAAACATATGATATTAAATAAAATTTAATTATTTAAGGAAAAACAAAGGTTTATATGATTATAATTTCACCCTAACAAACGGATGTCAGGGTAGCTCAGCTGGTTAGAGCACTGGTCTCATAAGCCGGGGGTCGGGGGTTCGAGTCCCCCCTCTGACACCATCTACAATTCCTATAAACCACCTAAAACTAATACTTTAAATAACCTCTGTGACACAAGTGTGATTCTTGATAATTTGACTAAAACTGTGACACAATTAAAGGGACTTGATTTATACGATACTAGCTATTTACACCTCCGTAAAAATATATACTATTTCACTATTAGAGTAAAAAATCGAGTGATTCGTTACTCATTAAAAACCTCTAATAAAACCATTGCTATACTTTTAAAGTTAAGAATCCTACATCATTTGAACATTACCCATCAACTCAACACTATTCATTTTACATTATTTGGGAGTAAAACAACTACTATAATAAAAGATATAGAAATTAATTTGCTGTTAAAAAAGCTTGATACCTCTATACTAAAAGCTAAAACTGAAATAATAAACCAACCCATTAAATCTAGCAATAGAACTTTAAGAGATTTTACTGATGAGTTCTTGAGTGATAAAGCACTAACAACAAGTAAAAAAACGATGATGAAATATAAACAAGCTGTTGAATATATTTTAATCTTTTTTGGGGATAGATTTAATGTAGAATGTATTAAATATAAAGAGGTATTTCTATTTAGAAGATTTTTATTTGCTGTTCCTCATCGATGGAAGGATATACCAATATTAAAAGATAAAGATTTAAAATTATTGATTGATTCTAAATCTAAATTACTACAAGATTTAGAGACGATAAGTTCTAATACAGTCACCGAGATAGTGAAGAAAGTTAAAACGATATTTAGAACATTTGAGAATCATGGATATATAGAGAAGTCCTTTTTTAATAATCTTGAAGCTATAAAAAACACCTCTTTGAGTGTTAAACGAGAATTTAAACCAGTTGAGCTAAAAGCTCTATTTACTTACCTTTTACGAGAGGATAAACAAGAGGAGTATAACTTCATGATGTTCTTGTTTTATAGTGGATTGAGGAGAGGGGAAGCTTTGAGTTTAAAAGTTAAAAATATTGATATTGAAAATTGCTTTATGGATATAGAAGGTACTAAAACACTAAATGCTAAAAGAATTGGTGTGATACATGATGATATAGTTCAGATGGTTAAGGTTCAGATTAGTAATAAGAATGAAGATGATTACTTGTTCTTTAATGCTGAAATAATGGAGATTTTAAACAAGGCTAGACATAAAGATAAAACGATTTTAGAGAAAATGGGATTACATCAATATAATATAGGGATAAGGATTAATAAGCTGATTGGTGCTGCTCTTGGTTCTACTGATAAACAAGGGTTAGATATTCACTCATTGAGGAAGAACTACACCCAGATTCTATATATGGTTGAGGGTATAAAAGAATTGGAACTTAAAACATTGATTGGTCACTCAACAAATAGTGATATTAGCGACACCCATTATTTAAGAGGTAAAAGAGATTTTAATCGTTTAAAAATGCTAGTGAATAAAGCAAATTTTAGTGCATTTTTATCGGACACTACACCAAATTGATATACCCATTTTTTGCGATTAGGTTTTGCGGGGTGGATATGTTAATTTTCAAGAACACGGCTACTAAAAAAACCGTCAACATAAAAACCGTCAACATCTTTTTTTCTTGATGATAAATAAATTTGATATACAAATTTACACCTATAAGGAAATACACCATGAAGAAATTTACTCTACTAGATATAGTTTTGATGTTGACGAAAAAAGGCAATACACCAGGACACGACCCATTTATAACATTAATTAACAATATTAAAAAGGATAAAAAGCTCTTAAATCATTTTTTAGAAATTGTGAATCCAGCATTGACTCATGTAAAAGATCCAATTTTAGTAAAAAAGATTCTGAATTTTTAACTTATGCTGCTATTGCTTCTATTACTATACAAACGACTTTAAACCCCTTAAAAATATGGGGTTTTAAAGATGTTATTTATATACAAATTTCATCCAGCTTTAATATCTGTTGTAAGATTTTCAGGTAGCAAATTGTTAGATTCTTGGTTGTTCCGTTCCTCTTTTAGCTCCTCTTTTAATTTTGCTTTTTTGCTATTTTTACTTATTCTATTTTTATTAACCAATGGTGAACTATTATTTGTTTTAGTTATAGTTGATTTTAACTTGTGGATTGAATTTGCTACAAATGGAACTGTTAAAGCTTGTTCTAAATCGTCCATTACAAGATTAAACTGAATATTATCAATCGTTAAATTTCTTGATTTAACTTGATGTTTATCTTTTTTTCTTTTTATCTTTTTATTTTCATTAAAAAGTCTTATTTGATAAGCATTCTCAAAAATGGTTATATGGGTTTTCTTAATTTGATTTAACAATGCTGTTTTTATTACATCCATGAAATTTTGTGTATTATGAATTTCAAGGTTGAATTTTTTGCGTATTTCTACCCGGTTATAGTGATATAATCTTCTATGAACTTTATTTGGATAATAGTGTTTTTTAATATTTTTCAAATAACCTATAAATTTATTAAAGTTTAAATCATCTTCTAATTCATTTTCTTTTTTGTTATAAAGAATAATACTTACCACTTGTGAATTCTTGATAATAATTGCATCATCAGGTTCTATACTAAATTTTGAAAAAACAATATTTTGCTGGTTCTTCTCCAATAAATCTTTATATTTCCAAAAAACATTTTTATCTTTAATTGATAATGTTAGATAATCCGCCTCTGTCTCATCTACTCTTTTGAAATTAGTATAATTATTGATTTTAGTCCATTTCTTGTAGTTTTCTCTTGAACCCTTTTTTACTTCTTCATCTAGTTTTAAAAAATCCAATGTTTTATCATTTTTTATCTTCTTAATTAAGGATTTATTATTGATTCTAGCTATATGAATCTCATGAGTGATAAAATTCGTTAGGTAGTTTAAATTTCTTGTTGGTGTTGATTCATTTTTGGCATTAGTGATTAATGTTAGATTATAATCGTAATGGAAGTCTACACATAAATCCAATTTAACCAATTTTATTAATAAATCTTGTTGTATAAAATATTCTACAATAATTTTATATTCTAACGGCAAC
>Ga0256824_10000957_pt1 | contig 11150 bp, 6 predicted proteins | sample CV67metaG_FD_191570 | JGI IMG/M metagenome (GOLD analysis project Ga0256824, IMG submission 191570) | Hydrothermal vent microbial communities from East Pacific Rise, Pacific Ocean - CV67 | ecosystem: Environmental > Aquatic > Marine > Hydrothermal vents | place: Pacific Ocean: East Pacific Rise...
GGAGGGAATCCAATGGTTAATGCAATGGCTGGACTAGCTATGTTAAAAGATGGTGAAAAACTTATCATGATAAATCACTGTGCTCCTATGGGATTATTTCCAAAAGTTGAAAATGAATTTGAGTTTTCTTATGCTGACAGAGCTGATGGACTTACAAGAATAGAATTTACTAAAAAATCAGGTGTTGAAGCTAATACAGATTTCTCATCTACTTCTTGTAGTGGTGGATGTTCTTAAAATTCCACTTAATTATAAGTTTTTAAATACCAAAGTGAAAAATTATATAAAGCATAAAAATGTTGTTTTAGTTTATTGTTTTTTGCTTGAGTATAAATCTCTTTTATATAAGACTCATTAAATAAGTTATGAATACTATTTGCTTTTAAAATAGTATTTAATAACTCATCTTTAAACTCTTCATGTAGCCACTCATTATATGGAGAGTTAAATCCTTTCTTACTTCTATTTATTATTTCATCTGGAATATATTTGGAAGCTACTTTTTTTAGTAAATACTTATTTGTATTTCCTAGTTTTAGATCAGTATCAATTTTAAAAGATAGATCGACTAAATTAAAGTCTAAAAATGGATTTCTAGTCTCAATTGAGTTGTTCATGGAGATTTTATCTACTTTACTAAGTAAGGCATCTCCTATCCAAATCTTTAGATCAATATAACTCATCCAATCAACATGATTTGATTTTTCTTTATTTGATTTAAAAGTAGCTACTTTTTTAAATAATTGTTTTTTTTGATTTAAAGTAAAAATCTCTCCAAAGCTATTATATATTGTTTGATCATTTAACAATCTTTTTAGATATTCGCTTTCTTTATTTGATTTACTCAAACTAGATATTAGATTTGATTTCATAAATTCTTTTTGTGCTAATGTTAAAGAGTTTTTAAATTTATAAAACTTATCAAATTTTGAATAGTTATCGTATCCTAAAAAGATTTCATCACTTCCTTCTCCTGAAAGTACAGTTTTTATACCAGATTTTTTAATATGCTTACATAAAAAATCAAGAGGAATAGAAGCTGGGTCTGCATGAGGTTCTTCCATACTATCTAAGATATCTTCAAGACTATCTATAAATGTTTGTTTACTTAGTTTTAGTTCATGATGATTTGAGTTTATATGTTTACTTAAAAGCTTTGCATACGGTAGTTCACAATATTTAGTATATGTTTCATATCCGACACTAAAAGTTTGTATTTTTTTGTTAGTTAGTTTTGAATATATACTAGATATTAAAGAACTATCAATTCCTCCACTTAATAAACTACCGACTTCTACATCACTTACTAATCTCAATTGGACACTTTTTAATAAAGTATTCTCTATTTTCTCTAGTGCTTCTTTTTCATCAAATATTGTTTTGTTAGTATTAATTTTATAATATTTTTTTATACTTAGCTTATTGTTTTGATAAACTATATATGAACTTGGCTCAAGCTTCTTTATATCGTTATAAAAAGTGTTATCACCTATTGGTACAAAGTATTGTAAATATTGAGATAGTGCAACTTTATTTAAAGAGGGAGTATATCCAATAGCTTTTATTATAGGTTTTATAAGTGAAGAAAATATAAATAGATTTTCTTTAGTATAAAAATAAAATGGCTTTTTACCATATCTGTCTCTTGCACAAAAATATAAATCTTTTTTAATATCATATATACAAAAAGCAAATGCTCCATTTAGTTTATTTAAAAACTTATATTCAAATTTTTGATAAAGTCTTATTATTACTTCACTATCACTTGAAGTTACACACTTTAAGTTATGTTCTTTTATAAGATCTTTGTAGTTGTATATCTCTCCATTAAAAACTAAAACAATATTATCAAATACCATAGGTTGATTTGCTTCAGTCTTTAAATCAATGATGCTTAGTCTTGTATGTCCAAAAGAGTTATTATTTATACTATAAATACCAGTATTATTAGGACCTCTATTTTTAAGAAGTTTTACAAGATTTTCTAAAGGCTCTTTCTCTTTAAAATTAAATCCAAGAATTCCACACATTACTTAAATACCATATTTATAAATTCTAATTCAAAATAAAATAAAAATAAAAACAAAAGTGTAGATAAAAAGATTATATAAGTTACCTCATATGGTTTACAATTATAAAGAGCTGATATATTTACTGTGGTTACTGCAAGAGGAACACTTAGTGAAACTATTAATATCTTAGCAATATCGCTTGGAAGCTGAAACATATATGCAAATGCTATCCCAACAATAGGTAATACAATAAGTTTTACAAATACTGTAGACAGACTTAGTTTCATATTAGTTGATTTTAAGCTTATACCTGCCATGTAAACACCAAATATCATTAGTTGTATCACAATAGTAGCATATGCTCCCATTTGCAATGCCTGATCTATTTGAGGGTTGATTGTAAGTCCAAAATAATTATAAACAAGAGCTAATATTGCAAACCAAAGAATAGGTATTTTTATCATTTTTAGTAATGATTGTTTAAAAGTATATTGTGACTTGGCAAAATAAAATATTCCTACAGTATAAATAAAAAATATATTTGCAATATTTATTATACTTGTATACGCAATACTTTGTTCACCAAAAATTGCAATACCAAGTGGAATAGCAAGATTTCCAGTATTACCAATAAGTGAAGTTGTAATAAATATTGATTTGTCTTGTTCGTCATTAAATAAATATTTTGATATAAAAATTAAAAAAGCAAGAGTGAATGTAATAACCAAAAAATAAACAAATGGTGTTATAATTAATTGATAGTTTATACTAACTCTGGTAAGTCCCCAAAAAGTTAATATAGGTTGTAGAAAATAAATAGAAAATATTATTAAAGTTTTTTCGTGTATATCGTCTTGATAGATTTTTTTTGCAATATAACCTAGAAATATAAATAAATATATTGCTAATATTGATATTAATGCAGACATTTTACTCTACGTATTTTGGTCTTGGTTGTAATGCTTTTACTTGGTTTTGAGCACTTATTAAATTATCTTTTAATCGTGCATTTTCTTTTTGTAATTCTTTGACTTTATCTACTACAGATTGTCGTTTTGCTGCTTCTGTTGTAACTATTATATTAAGTTTAGCTTCTAATTCTTTTATATGTTCCTCATAGTATTTTACTTGTTTTACTAGATTAGAATTTTTTGCTTTTTCTTCTTTTAAATTTATTTTTAGAATTTTTTCATTTTTTAGAACTTGAACACTTGAAGGTAAACCTACACTTTTTTGCAATTCTTTTACTTTTTTAGTTAATTGTAAAACTTTTTGTTTTTCAATAAGCATATTGTGTCGTACCTGTTGCATTGTTTGAACTTTTTCTTGTTCTTCTTCATCTGCTAAAAAACCAATAGAAATATAACCAGTAGTAATACTTGTATCAATATCTTTATGAGGGATAGCTGTAGTTCTTAAATAAAATATATCACCGTCTTTATTTAAAAGTTTTAGTTTACCTTTCCAAGTTTTACCTCTTTTAATTGTGGCTAGCATCTCTTGATAAGTACCATTTAAACAATCTTTATGTAATAAGTCAGCAATAGGCTTATGAATCAGTTCATCTTCAGTGTAGTTGCTAAGGTGAGTTAAAAATTCATTTACTTCAGTTATAGTCGCAGTCATATCTACTTTTGTAATAGTTGCAAGAGTATTTATTAAGTCCATATATTCAGATAGCTCAGCTTCTTTTTGTACTATAACTCTTTGGTTTTTCTTTACTTCACAAAATTTTTGCACAGTTTGAAGCAATTCTTTTGTATCTATTGGTTTTAATGAATAACCAGATACATTTACTTTAATTGCTTCCATTAAATAGTTTGCTTCACCATGTGCTGTAGTCATAATTACAGGAATTTCACTATTTAATTCTCTAATCTCTTTTACCATCTCCAAACCATTTTTACTTGGCATATTAATATCACTAATAATTGCATCAAACTCTATAGATTGGCTATAGTTTTTATATTTATCAATACCTTCTTGACCATCTTCACATACAACAACTTCTTTAAAAACTTTTTTTAATATATTGCTAAGAGAGTTTCTAATAGAAGCATCATCTTCTGCATATAAGACTGTTAAAGTTTTTAAGAATTCTTTATTGAACATGTATTTTCCTCAAGATTTGTGATAATGATTTTATTATATCTAAAAGTTACTTCATCATCACTTTTTAAAATATATTAGGATATAATCGCGTATAATGAAGAATAAAATTTTAGAAATAATAAAAAAACGAGCATTAATAATAGATGGAGCAATGGGAACACAGCTTCAATCTATAGATATACCACAAAGTGCATGGCTAGATGATAAGGGAATTGATCAAGAAGGTTGTAATGAACTTTTAAACGCAACAGCTCCTCATATTTTAGAGCAAATTCATGATGCATATGCCAGAAGTGGTGCTGATATGATAAAAACAAATACCTTTGGTTCTATGGATTGGGTACTTGATGAATATGATATGGGACACCGTTCTTATGAATTAAGTAAAGCAGGTGCTATGCATGTTAAAAAAATAGTGATAAATATAGTACTCCTAGTAAACCTAGATTTGTGCTAGGTTCAGTAGGTCCAGGAACTAAACTTCCTTCACTCTTACATATTGATTATGACACTATGTATAGTGGTTACCAAACTATGGCTCAAGGTTTAATTGATGGGGGAGTTGATGTATTTTTACTTGAAACTTGTCAAGACCCACTTCAAATAAAAGCAGCTATTCATGCTCTACAAGATTTAGATTCTAGTATTCCAATAATGGTTAGTGTTACTATTGAACTTAGTGGTACTATGCTTATTGGAACAGATGCTTCTACAATTGTAACAATTTTAGAGCCATTTGATTTACTTTCTTTAGGGTTTAACTGTGGAACAGGTCCAGCTCAAGTTAAAAAACATATAGAAATATTAAGCGAAACTTGTAAGTTTCCACTTTCTGTTCATTCAAATGCAGGACTACCCCAAAATAGAGGGGGATCTACATACTATCCTATGGATAATGTAGAATTTTCTAGTATTCAAAAAGATTTTATGGACTTTGATGGTGTTGCATTTTTAGGAGGATGTTGTGGTACTACTCCTGAACATATAAAATCACTAGTACAATCTGTAGAAAATATTACTCCAAAACCACCAATTGGTAAAAATCCTACATCTTTAGCTAGTTTATTTCAAAGTGTTGAACTCAAACAAGATCCAGCTCCACTTTTAATAGGAGAGCGTTCTAATGCTACAGGATCAAAAGCTTTTAGAGAGTTATTAAAAGCAGAAGATTTTGAAGGAACACTTAGTGTTGGGCAACAACAAGTACGAGCAGGTGCACATATTATAGATGTAAGTGTAGGTTTTGCTGGTCGTGATGAAACAAAAGATATGAATGAAGTAGCTTCACTTTATGCTCAAAAGATAGCACTTCCTCTTATGCCTGATAGTACACAAATACCTGCACTTGTACAAGCTTTAAAATTAATAGGTGGAAAGCCAATATTAAACTCTGTAAATCTTGAAGATGGTATTGAAAGATTTGATGAAATATGTCAATTAGCTAAAAAGTTTGGTACATCTTTGGTTTGTCTTGTAATTGATGAAGTTGCTATGGCAAAAACAAAAGATGATAAAGTACGAATTGCCCAGCGTATTTATGATAGAGCAGTAAATTTACATAAATTAAATCCTGAAGACTTGGTATTTGATATGCTTGTATTTACTATTGGTAGTGGTGATGAAGAGTACCATACTGCTGGAATTGAAACAATAGAAGCTATAAAAGAGTTTACAACTATGCATCCAGAAGTATCAACTACTTTGGGACTATCAAATATATCTTTTGGACTTGATAGTAAAGCTAGAGTATATTTAAACTCAATATTTTTACACCATTGTATAGATGCGGGATTATCAAGTGCTATTGTAAATGTAAAACATTTAGTTCCAAGAGCTAAAATGAGAGAATCAGACATAAAAGCTTGTGAAGATTTATTATTTAATAGAAGAGAAGAGGGTGACCCTTTATTTGCTTTTATTGATCATTTTAGTGATATTGAAGCAGTAGCAGAACAAACTGATGAAGAATATAATGCTTTAAGTAGTAAACAAAAAGTAGAAAAACTTTTAATGGATGGAGATAAACAAAGACTTATTCCACTTGCTCTTGAAATACAAGGCAAAGAAGTAGCACCTGAAACTATTGTAAATGAGTGGTTAATTGATGGTATGAAAATAATAGGTGAATTATTTGGCTCAGGACAAATGCAGTTACCGTTTGTATTGCAAAGTGCAGAAACTATGAAAGCTTGTGTAGATAGCCTTAATCCACATTTACCAAAAGTAAAAAAAGAAGTGGATACTACTTTAGTAATAGGTACCGTAAAAGGTGATGTTCATGATGTTGGGAAAAACCTTGTAGATATTATACTTTCTAATAATGGATTTAAAGTAGTAAATTTAGGTATTAAAGTAACTATTGATGATTTTATTTCAAATGCAAAAGAACATAATGCAATAGCAATAGGTATGAGTGGATTACTTGTAAAGTCTACTAATGAGATGAAATCAAATATGGAAAAACTAAAAGATGCAAATATAAGTTTACCTGTTCTTTTAGGAGGAGCAGCACTTACTAAACCATTTGTAGATGATTTTTGTAGACCTATTTATGATGGACCAATTTTTTATTGTAGAGATGCTTTTGATGGAGTATTAGCTATGCAAAGACTTGAAGCTTGCGATGGTGATTATACTTCTCTTGATACAAATATGCCAGCAGATTTAATTGTAGTTGATGAAAGTTTAAAAGAAGAAAAAGTAGTATTTAATAGTGATATTCACACTCCAGAGTTATTAAACAATCATAAAAATTATGAAGCACCATTTATGGGAAGAAAAGTATTGGTTGCACCTGATAAATATATTTCAAAATCAAATAATAATGCAGTAAATTCAAAAATACAATGTAATACTAGTTTTAATAAAGAGATAGCCTTCTCTTGGATAAACCATAGAGTATTATTTCGCCAAAGATGGGGATATAAACGTGGTAAAATGGATATTGAAAAGTTCAAAAAACAAGAAGAAACATTGGTACAGCCTTTATATGATAGACTTAAAGAACAATTTTTAGATGAAAAAATATTTGATCCAATTGGATTATATAGTTATTTTTATTGTAAAAGTGAAGATACAAAACTTCATATATATGATGAAACAAAAACTAAAATTCTTACAACATTTGATTTTCCAAGACAAGGTAAAAGTCCACATAGATGTTTGGCAGATTTCTTTAAAAGTGAAGAGTTTGATGTAATAGGATTTACACTGGCTTCTGCTGGACATAAAATAACAAGTTTTGAAAGAGCATTATACGATGATGGTAAATTTACAGAGTATTATGCTGTTCATGGACTTGGAGTTGAATTAGCAGAAGCAATGGCAGAAATATTACATAAGCAAATAAGATTAGATTTAAATATAGCTACAAAAGAAAAACCAACAATAAATGATGTACAAATGAAACAATATCAAGGGTGTAGATATTCTCCTGGATATGCTGCTTGTCCAGATTTATCAATGAATAGACAAATATTTGACCTTTTAAAACCTGAAGATTTTGATATAGAACTTTCCGAAACATATCAAATTGATCCAGAACAAAGTACAGTAGCCATAATAGTAGCAAATAAAAAAGCTAATTATTTTAATGTTTAAAGGAATATATTTAATCTGAACTTAAGAAATGTTAAATTAATGTAGATTTGAATACAATAAGAGTCAAATTATATTTAGGAGTATTATTTAATGTTTAAAACAATTACTTTAAAGTCAAAATTAATAATACCAATGTCAGTAATTACAGTAATATTGTTTTTATTGGGGACTTTATTAATTATTTCTGAATATAAACAAAAATCAAAATTACTTGAACTAGAAGAAAATGTAAAACTTAGTTTTATTATATCTGAACTTGTTCACTCTATTCAAATAGAAAGAGGATTATCAAGTGGTTACTCTATAACATATACTGGTAAATTTAAAAGAGATTTATTAATTCAAAGAAATATAACAAATATACAAATTGAAAACTTTAAAAAAATCTATACGATTGTTGATAAAAAAGAGTTTAAAAGGTATTTAAAAAAAACTTTATTGAGTATTTCTAAAATAAAACAAATAAGAGAAAAAGTAGATAAACAAAAAATCCATTCTATTGAAATAATTAAAGAATACTCAACTATCAATAACTCTCTAAATGATATTTTAATTTATTTTATAAAAAAATCAAATATTCCAATAGTAACACAAGATTTAATTGCTTATGGATATATGATAAGCTTAAAAGAATTTACTGGTATTGAAAGAGCATTAGGTATTAGTTTATTAACAAAATCAATAAAAAATAATAATAAAATATATAAAGAATATACCAGTACTTTAGCAATAGAGAATGAAAATAAAAAGATGTTTCTTAAATATACATCAAATAATATTAATAATTATTGTGAAACTAGAAATAAAGCAAAAAGTAACTTAAATCTAGAAATCATGAGAATTCGTAAAATAATATTAAATAATCAACATAATTTAAAACTGGTTGACACAGAACATTGGTTTAATATAATGAGTACAAAAATTAATAATTATCAAGATATTATTAAATATATAAAGTTAGAAATAAAAGAAGAAATAAAAAATAAATTATTCGATATAAATATTATATTTTATTTTGTTTTATTTCTAACGTTAATTAGTTTATTAGTATTAGTTTTAATGATTATCGCTTTTTTGGGGCTTGCAAAAGAGGAACAAAGATTAAGACTTGTTATGAATAAATATGTTATTAGTTCGGTTACAAACTTAACAGGTAGAATTATTGAAGTTAGTGATGCTTTTTGTAATATATCAGGATATAAAAGATATGAACTTATTGGTAAGAAACATAATCTAGTGAGACATAAAGATATGCCAAGTGAAGCTTTTAAAGAGTTGTGGAATACAATAAAATCTGGCAATACATGGAGAGGAAAGGTAAAAAATCTAAAAAAGGATGGAAGTGCGTATTGGGTTTTTGCCAATGTTGAACCTCTGTATGACAAGTATGGAAAAATAGAAGCGTATATATCAATAAGATTAGATATAACACAAAGCGAAGAACTAACAGAACAAGTAATTGAAGAAGAAAATAAAAGTAAAGTAGCGCAACAAATGATGCAACAGCAATCTAGACTAGCACAAATGGGTGAAATGTTAAGTATGATTGCCCATCAATGGAGACAACCACTTAGTGCAATATCTGCATCAGCTGGAGTTTTATATATTAAAGCAAATAGAGATACTCTTGATAAAGATACTGCAATAAAATTGGCTAATAAAATTACTAGTTTCTCAAAACATTTAAGTTCAACTATTGATGATTTTAGAGATTTTTTTAAATCAAATAAAAATAAAAATAAAACAAATTTTAATAATATTCTTAAAAGTGTTTTAGATATTGTAAGTATATCGTTAGAACAAAAAGGTATATCAGTAAATATAAATATCATTTCTGAAGATGAATTTATAACTTTTGAGAATGAAGTAAAGCAAGTATTATTAAATCTTATAAAAAATGCAGAAGATGCACTCTTGGAAAAAAAGATAGATAATAAGCAAATAAATATAGAAATAAATAATAATAATTTAGTACTTAGTGATAATGCAGGGGGAATACCTTTAGATATTATTGAAAAAATATTTGATCCATATTTCTCAACAAAGACAAAAAAAGATGGAACAGGACTAGGGTTATATATGAGTAAGATAATAATAAAAGAACATTGTAATGGTAATTTAGAAGTTAAAAATAATAATTTAGGTGCAGAATTTACCATAACTTTAGGAGGCAATAATGACAATTGATATAGATGAAATTATAAAATACTCACAACATTTAAAACTATTGTATGTGGAAGATAATCCTGATGCAAGAGAAATGACAGCTATGATTTTTGAAGATTTTTTTGATGATATAGTAATTGCTATCGATGGAGAAGATGGGTTTAGAAAATTTCAAGAAAATGATTTTGATTTAATAATTACAGATATAAATATGCCTAAATTAAATGGTTTAGATATGATTGAAAAAATAAGAGAAGTAAATGAAAATATATCTATACTTGTATTATCTGCTCATAATGAAGATGACTTTTTTATAAGAAGTATTAAACTTAGTATTGATGGTTATTTATTAAAGCCAATAGATATTGACCAATTTACAAATATGATAAATAAAGTAATAGAAAAAAATAAATATAAAGAAGAAGCAAAAGTAAATCTGCATCTTTTAGAAGAATATAAATTAGCCACAAATGAAAGTTCAATTGTATCTAAAACAAATACTAGAGGAATTATTACATATGTAAATAATGCTTTTCTAGAAATTTCAAAATATTCAAAAGAAGAATTAATAGGAAAAAATCATAATATAGTTAGACATCCAGATAATCCAAAAAGTATTTTTGAAGATATGTGGGGTACTATTAAAAATAATAAACAAATATGGAAAGGCATAGTAAGAAATAAAGCAAAAGATGGTAGAAGTTATTATGTAGATAGTTTAGTAATGCCTATTTTAGATTTAAATAATAATATAATTGAGTATATATCATTAAGAAATGATATTACGGCTATTATGAATCCTACAAAGCAACTAAATGATGCAATAAAAAATGCGACTTCTCCTTTGTTGATATATATAAAGTTAGATAAATATGATTTAATTGAAGAATTCTATGATAAAGAAACAATTGAAATAATAGAAAACAAAGCATTTATATATTTAGATGAAAAGATATCTTCTGAATATAAATTTGACACACTATTTCATCTAAGTAATGGAGAATATGCATTTATTTTAGATGGTGTAAAATATCTTGAAGATGAAAATATATTTATAAAAAATTTACAAGAATTTCAAGAAAGTATAAAAAATGATAAAATAACACTTGAAAATACTGAGTATGATATTGCAATTCTTATGAGTGTTTCTTTTGTTAAAGAAAAAGTATTAGAATCAGTTAAATTGGGTATGAGAAAAAATATAAAAAGAAATAAACATTTTATAATAGCAAATAATTTTGCAACAATTGAACAAAATAG
>Ga0256824_10000958_pt1 | contig 11147 bp, 12 predicted proteins | sample CV67metaG_FD_191570 | JGI IMG/M metagenome (GOLD analysis project Ga0256824, IMG submission 191570) | Hydrothermal vent microbial communities from East Pacific Rise, Pacific Ocean - CV67 | ecosystem: Environmental > Aquatic > Marine > Hydrothermal vents | place: Pacific Ocean: East Pacific Rise...
ACTAAGTACCATACACCAATCAAAACACCAGAGTATCATCATCGTACATGGTACAGACACTATGGATGTTACAGCCGAGTACCTGGCTGACGCAGAACTAGAAAAGACCATCGTTCTCACAGGATCCATGGTACCCTACAGCATAGAACCCACCGAAGCCAGCGCAAACTTAGCTTCTGCCTATGGATACATCAATGCTTTAGAAAAAGAAGGTGTATTTATAGCGATGAATGGGGTAATGGGGTCTTATGAGAAAGTGACAAAAAACCGTAAAGAGGGACGGTTTACCCTCTAGTTATGATTATCCACAGTAGCTGGTATAATTTCTCCACTAGCTTGCATACTCAAAGCTTCTGGGTATTTTTTGTAGTGTTTTCGTACAGCATTGGCTAGTTTTTTCTTTGTCTCTTCATCCACTGGCGTAGGCATTTTATTTGGTAGTGCTTTTAAGAGCATTGCTACGAGTTCATTTTGAGGATGAGCCATAAGTGGTTGCCATGTTGCCAATATGTCTCTGTTTATATGAGAAGGAATAGAACCCATGATGCCAACATCATTTTGGTCATGTACGAGTAAACCTGATGTTGTACCTCTGTCAAGTGTAAGTACTTGAAAAAGATAAAGCGTATGATAGGCTAACTGTTCTTCTCTTTTTTCCTCTGTAAAAGTAGGATGTGCTGACAGTTTAGCCGTGATAATAGCAATGTATTTGTCTATCACTCTTTCTCCCACTTCTTTAGCAAAAGCTTTGTCTACTTGAAAGTCTCCTGTATTGTAATTTTCCAAGTAATAATGGCTCACACCACGTGTACGTCCAAGCGCAGGAATGTTAAAATATCTATTACCTTGCGCCGAACCTTCTTCATAGTGTTTTCCCGTTACCTCTTTGAGCATCGCTGAAAAAATCTTTTTATCGAGATTAGACTCAGAAAGTATGGAAGGGTTTAAGTCTGCCATAATACGCCAATACCCATGACCATCACGCATCTGTGTCCATGAGATATGCATATGCATAGAAGGTGCGTGAGGATTACGCGGATGTATGATGGTTGAGATAGCAGTTGCCGAAGCTAATTTTTTTGTTTCGTCATCATCATAATGTACTTGAGAAACATTAACGGAACCACGATTAAATACTACACTATCGCGTGCCTCATAACGTGAACCTCCTCCGTGTTTACCACCATCACGACCCCAAACAACAGACTCACATGACTTACCCTCTCCCAACTCTAAAGCCACAGCATTGAGCTTACTTACAAAGTACGCTTGTAACCCTTCTACTAACTCATTTGCCTCTTTGGCTTGTGGTGATTTTGCAGGGATTCTCATCATGGGTAACCTCTTTTTCTTAAATAATTTGCGCCATTATATCATACAAAATTTTATTTCATTTTGATACAATGTTCCTTTAGGAAAAGAATTTATAACAAAAAAATATTAAGGATATAAGAAATGACAAGTATTAACATACAGTACAGTGAGGCACAAAATGCCGCATCTTAAAAAATATTATTTATTACTGGCAAGTATTTCCCTTTTAGGGCTTTCTGGATGTACTCCAGCAAGTCAATATCTTGGTAGTGCACCAACAACAACAAATGTTACACACTATGAAAGTCCAACACCACGTAAAATGGCACTTTATAAACAAACCATGCGCTCTGTAGCATCTGGGATCAAACATGATACAAAGTATCAACGTATAGCACTTGATACTCCTGAGAAAAAAGAGTGGTTTAAAACCTTAACCTATAGACTATGGGATAGACAGATCACACGTCAACAGTTTATGGCAGAAGGTTTAGCACAGTATCCAACACACCGCTATGAGTTTGAATTTGTTATCAATGGTTTTACTAATATGTGTGGGTAATTGATGCCATTATCAGTTGATGATACGTTTCCCCCCAGAGAACTGGAGGAACGTGAAATATAATTCACTTATAGCTCAACGCTTTTCCTATTCTTAATTTTGGTAAAGTCTAAAGTCTAAAGTAACCGTTGCTGTGTTTGAATCTACCGTGCCATCATTCACTTTATAGGTAAAAGAATCATCTCTTAATGGCAAATCAGTCCCTGAAGCAAAACAATTTGAAGTATTCTGATAAAGCACAATATATGAGCCATCAGATGCCAATGTGCTGAGTGTAATGGTTCCAGAAGTAGGTTGAGCCACAATAATATATTCCAATACATCACCATCTACATCTGTAGCTACTAAATTTATGCCCACTGGACTAGTAGGACATCCGCCTTCAGCACTAAAATTACGCATTACATCTTTTGCAACGGGTGCCGTATTTGGCGTTGGAGGTGTTGGCGGTGGTGGAGGTGTTGGTGTTGGTGGCGTTGGCGTTACTGGGGTTGGCGTTGGTACTGTTGGTACTGTTGGAACGGGTGGTGGCGGAGGTGGTGGGCTCTCTACGGTAATCGTCATGGTATCTACTGCCACATTACCTTCAGCATCTGTAACACTTAGGGTCACCGTATATGTACCTGGTGGTATATTTGCAGGTATGTTTCCTTCTACTACTTCACCTGTTTCTTCTCCCAATGCTCCTAAGTCCCATACATACGTAAGTGTATCATCAGAAGCATCAGGATCAGTACTTTCACCACCATCTAAAACAATACTATTGCCAGATATCACTGTTTGATCTGGTCCAGCATTGGCTATGGGGCCAACACCTATAATATTTTTAGGGGATGTAGCTCCATCTTTTTCATGGTCACAACCTATCATAGCAAATACAAACAGCACTGCTAACATCATTTTTAGTCTATTCATTTTATAAAAATTCATCACTTATCCTTTTAAAACGTATATGAGACACCAAGTGTCCATGCATCTGAGACGATGTTTGATTGTGTTGCTCTACCATTAAACCCATCATCATCATAAAAACGTACATAATCTACAAAGACTGAAACATTATCTAACACATCATAACCAAGACCAACTCCCCATTGGAAGCTATTTTCAGATCTGTCTGCTGCGATGGGTGAACCACCTAATGGAATGTTAGTCAACTTCACAGCACCATAGCCAAGGAGACCATACATCTGAAAACTTTCTATACTATACATAGGTTTTACATAGACAGCTATATTTGAAAAGTCTCCATCATAGTCACTTATATTTGTAGTAAGCACTTTACCATGGTCATAGTCTAAATTCCCTACATGTTTGGTGTATCGACCTTCTATGGCAACATAAGGGTTTATCTGGTACCCAAGTTGTAACATGATGCCAGAAGCACTAAACTCTTCATCACTAAAGTCATTTCGTAAGCTCATTTTTGAAAGTCCTAAGCCAATATAGAAGTTCTTTGTCTCTTCTACGATTGGTATATTTATGGATTCTGTTTCAGGAACTTCAATGTTCCCTCCAGCATATCCCATAATAGTCAAAGCTATGACCGATAAAAGTGTTATTGTTGTATGTTTCATTTCTTTTCCTTTTTGTTTATTTGGTTCGTGTTGAGTGGTATACTCCACTTAACAGCAATACAGTAAATAAAAGCTTTTTCATGATTTCTCCTCATGTTAATATGAGAAGTATAATAAAATAGTATAACAAAGCATAACAAAATAAAAATCAAAATATATCTAAAGTAAGGTATAACCTTTTCCATAAACTGAAGTAATGCATTCTTTAGGAAGCTTCTTACGTATACGTGAAACCAAAATTTTAACTGCATCTATACTTATCTCTTTATCGAAGGCATCTTCCCATACAGCAATCATGATATCTTCATAACTCACAGAAGTACCTTTTCTTTTTAACAGTAGTTTAAAAAGTTGTTGCTCTTTTTGAGTGAATACAACTGTTTCACTATGGAACATTAATGTTTCATGCACATTGTCCCATATACAGTGTGAAGCTATATGCATAAACTGGGGTGTATCTTCTACTAACTCTTCTACTAAAAGATGCAGAACTTCTTTAAAATACTTAGGGTCAAGTGGTTTTATAAGGTACTTTGTCAACTTTAATTCAGTAGCAAAAAGAAGTTTCTTTTGATCTGCATAGGCACTCAACATAATGATTTTTATAGATTTATTTTTATCACGTATCTTGTAAGCAAGGTCTAAACCATTGAGTAAAGGCAACTCAATATCAAGTAACAGTACATGGGGATGATGCACCTCATATAACTCAAGTGCTTCAACACCTGTAGTTGCAACATATACAGTTTTAAAAAAATGTCTTAAATACCTTGCAATAAGTGCCTGTATCTTTGGTTCATCTTCTACATAAAGTATGGTAAAGTCTTTGAGTATATGTAGCACTTTTCAACCTTTCTAAAAATAAATAGTTAAGTTAGAATATTATTACAAAAAAGCATGACACATCATATCATACTTTATGAGGTAGTGATATAAGAAATTTCGCACCTTTTACCGTATTAGAAACATCAATCCTTCCTTTAAGATGTTGTTCAATAATAATTTTTGCAATATACAGTCCTAAGCCCGTACCTCCCGTTTGTGTTTTTGTTGTGTAGTAAGGATCAAAAATACTAGACATATTTTTTTCGATTATACCTCCTGCATTATCTTCTACAGAGATATAATTATATATTTTATCTTGACTAAGTTCTATCGCTATTTCTTTAGGAAAAATATTTCTAATTTTAAGTACTTCCGTAGCATTGGAAAAAAGGGTAATAAAAACTTGGGTCAATTCATTTTTATAACTCTGCACTGTTAAGGATTTATTGCCTAAAATAGAAAGTGAGATGTCTTGAAAATTACTTTTCATCAGTAATGTTACCTCTTCAAGGAGTGGAAGCATTTCAAAATTTGTTTTTGATTTTTCTTCTTGGTAAAATGTACGAAAATCTTCAATCGTTTGAGACATATGTGCAGTTAATGCTGCAATTTCCACAAGATTCTTATCTAAGATTTTTGTATCTTTTTTTTCATCTTCTGTCAATATATCAATGTTCATTAAAATTGCATTTATATTCATAAGCGGTTGTCGCCACTGATGTGCTATAGAGTCTATCATCTCTCCCATATTTGCCATACGACATTGTCGTAAAAGTATCTCTTCTTGTTCTTGGCGTTGCAATACTTCTTCAAGTACTCGTTCTTCAAGTTTTTGGGTTAATACTTTAAATTCATGTGCATCTTTTTCCACTTTATTCATGAAAAAATATAGAAATATAGTAAAGGAAAACAGAAAAACAAAGAATGTTTTCAATCCATTACTCGAAAGTTGTATATCGTAAAACTGCATGATAATATAAATCACTAGATATAAAAATATTCCCAATATAAGACCATATTTTTTTCCCAACAGTGCATAGGTAACCAAGAGTAAAAAGAAAAAAGCAATGAGACGAAATTCATCTTCAGTATGTACAAGGAGAACATTAAAAAATAATATCATCATACCACCCAATAAACTAAAAGCAGCAAGGTGATAATATTTCTTTCTTTTTCTGAGTAAGAAAAAAAGATATAAACTAAAAAAAAGATATGCTGTTAAAACAATAATAAACACATGACTATAGTTTTCTTTACCCAATAAGAAAGATAAAATACCTAAAGCGCTAAAAAACATGTTGATAATCATCAACACGTTAACAAGAAGAAAACGGAACTTCTCTAAATTTTCATCTTCAGGAAATTGGTGTCCACTGTATAAAATATTACTGAGTATCTTCATCAACATATACAATCGGATCAACTGACCCTGCTTCTTTAAACCCTTTAAGTCTTAAACGACAAGAGTCACACACCCCACAAGCTACCTCTTCTTCTTTATAACATGACCACGTACTCTTAAGTGGCACACCCAATTCTAATGATTTTTGTACTATCTGTGATTTTTTGAGTGCTACAAGTGGCATTTTAATTTTTAAATTGGTTTCTTCTTTGGTTCCAAGGTTGATAGCCTTTTGCATTTGTTCGATATAACTTTCTCTACAGTCAGGGTAACCAGAGCTATCTTCCTCTACCACCCCAATGAAGAGTGTTTCAGCTCCATGTTTTTCTGCAACTGCTGCTGCGATGGAGAGGAAAATACCATTTCTAAATGGTACATAGGTTATAGGTACACCCTCTTCTATACCACCTGTGGGTACTTCTATACTCTTATCTGTTAAAGCAGAAGCACCTATCTGTTCAAAAAAAGGCAAATCAATCTCATATGATTCTACTGCATCCACGGAAGAGGCTATCTTTCGAAAACAGTTTAACTCTTTTTTCTCAGTACGCTGTCCATAGTTAAAGTGTAAAGCGATAATTTCATAGCCCTCAACTTCTGCAATCTTTGCACTTAATGCACTGTCCATACCACCTGAGATAATACATACACATCGTTTCTTCATTTCAAATCCTGCATCTAATTTCACCACCATTTTACCACTAATTGGGTAAACTTCACGCATGATAGATTTAGATAATCAAACAGACTTAAGCCTTAACATTAGTAAGCTAGAGCAGATTGCTGAAGCACTTTCTATAAAAGAAGTAGAGTTACTCATCGTTGATGATGAGACAATACACGCTTTAAATACTAAGCATAGAGGAAAAGATTCTATCACCGATGTACTCTCCTTTCCATTGGAGACACCATTTACTGAACAATCTATTTTCGGAATGCCTCTAGGTTCTATCATTATTGCATCTTCTTTCGTGAAAGAAAAAGCTGTAATGTTTGAACATAGCCAACAAGATGAACTCTCATTACTCTTTATCCATGGGATGTTACATCTTCTAGGATTTGACCATGAGACAGATGATGGTGATATGAGAGCTAGAGAAAAAGAGCTTATAGAACAGTTTGATTTACCAAAAAGTTTAATCGTTAGAACAGAGGAGAATTAGTTTGAATTTTGTTATATTTGTTATTGCCATGGGTGTACTTATCTGGGGTGCTGATATGATCATCAACCAAAGTGAGCGCATCGCATTAAAGTTTAAAATCCCTGAATTTATCATCGGAGCGACACTCATTGCTCTTGGTACTTCTCTTCCTGAGATGGCTGCAAGTATAGCAGCATCTTATAATGGCAAACCCGATATTGCAGTAGCCAATGTCATTGGAAGTAATATACTCAATATCACACTTGTTTTATCCACTGTTTTTCTTATAGCCAAAAATATAAATCCAAACAGAGACTTTTTCGCTAAAGACAGTACGTGGGCTCTTGTACCCGTGCTTGTCTTTATACTGATGATTATTGATGGTGTCATCTCACGTTTTGATGCAACACTACTATTACTACTTATGGGGGCATACTTACTCTTCTTACTTCAAGATGCTAAAGATATCCCTGAAGATGACTTAGAAGATTTAGATGAAAGTACTTTTTCTTGGAGTACTACTATTCCTATGCTTATCGCTGCATTTGTATTGGTAGTCATTGGGGCACACTTTACAGTAGAAAGTGCTTCAGAGATAGCGAAGAGTTTTGGTATTTCTGAATGGATTATAGGTATCATAATGATATCACTTGGTACCTCGTTACCCGAGCTAGTGGTGAGTGTATCTGCCGCACTTAAAGGTAAAGTAGATATGGCAATAGGAAACATCATCGGTTCTAATATGGCTAACACGACTGTGGTTATAGGTGCTGCAGCACTAACAAACCCACTAACGATAGATGCTCCAGCCTACCTCTTTGATATTGCTACGATGATAGTTGCTACCCTACTCCTCGTTTTCATTACAGCAAACAAACTTTACAACAAATCAGCAGGTATCAGCCTCATCATTATCTTAGGACTCTTTTTAAATAATACATTACAAAGTATATAAAAAATAGTTTATTCATATGTTAGAATGAACTATTGCTATCTGCAATTTCAGAGGGAATCCCCTCTTCTTTAAAATATTCATGCTTATAGAGCCACTTATAGATATCTGCAACCATAGGTCCTGCCGTACTTCCTCCATGTCCTCCATGTTCTACTAACATTGTAACAATATATTGAGGTTTATCGTAGGGTGCATATGTGGTGATCCATGCATGGGAACGATGAAAATACGCAAGTTCTGACTCTTTGAGACGTTTTTTAGTCGATTGCGGTATAGACGTTACTTGTGAAGTCCCCGTCTTTCCTGCAACGATAATTGGTAATTTACTCATTGTTCTAAATGCTGTACCACCTCTAATGTTACAGACATCATACATTCCCTTACGAATTTCCGATAAATAGTAAGTATCAAAATCAATCTTTTTTAATTCTGGTTTTATTGCTTTTCCATCTATTGATTTTGCTATATGAGGAGTAGCCAAATATGAAGTAGCAACCATACCTGTGTAACGGGCTACTTGTAAAGGTGTTACTAAATCATACCCTTGTCCAATGGCTGAAATAACCGTCTCACCTTTATACCAAGGTTGTTTAAAACGTTTCATTTTCCATGCTTTGTCAGGTATGATTCCTGCATATTCTTTAGGAAGATCAATACCTGTTTTAACGCCTAATCCAAAGGTACGTAACTGTTTAGCCATTGCATCGATACCAACTTTGAGACTTTTATTGTAAAAGTAAACATCACAGCTTTCACGTATAGCACGTCTAAGTCCTACTGTGCCATGTCCCCAACGTGACCAACATCGGAACTTATGTTTACTCGAACCTAAAGTAATATGACCCGTACAATGTTCCGAAGTATCTAAAACATTAGGTAAGGCTTTTGAAAATGCTAAAGCCATTCCCATCTTTATACTTGAACCAGGAGGATAGGTACCATGTATAAACTTGTTAGTAAAAGGATGTGCTAAATCTGACTGTAAAGCCTTCCAAGCCTTAGAAGAGATACCCCCAACAAAAAGATTTGGATCATAAGAGGGATAAGAAACGGCGGCCAATAATTCACCATTAGTTCGCATCACTATCGCGACGCCTGTGTGTTCACCAAAACGTTCATAAATCATTTTCTGTAAATCAATATCTAAATTTAATTTAATATTTTTATTGTCTTTTGGAAGCTCTTTTTCTAGTACTTCTATGGCTTTATTTGTAGCTGTAACTTTAGAGACTTCATACCCAAGTTCTCCTTCTAATACCTTATTGTAATGACGTTCTAGACCACTTTTACCTACTTTCCCAACTTCATCGACAACGGGATCTTTAGCATTTTCTTTTTTATTGGAACGTCCTGTATATCCTACAACATGGGCAGCGAATTTTCCATAAGGGTAGTAACGTTTTGTCTCTGCTTCGATTTTAAGGTTTTTCACCAAAGAGAGTTTAGGATATGCCCCCATCATTTTAGAATAATGTATAAAATCAACCACTTTAATATACTTATGGTTATAAGGAGAACTATGTTTTTTATAAACTTTTTTCATCACAGTTTTATTGAGGTCAGTAAACGTATCTATCAGTTTATTTATCACACGGTCTAACTCTTTACCTCTACGCTTAAGATGTGGTGCTATAGAAAGAGAAAAACCTATTTGATTCATAGCAAGAAGCTTGCCATGACTATCACTTATCTCCCCTCTTACAGGCTTAATAAATTGTTTTCTTTCTATATTTTCTTTAGCTAACCCTTCATAATAAAAATTAGATTTTATACTTACATGGTAAAGACGTGTAATCATCACACCCCAAAATATAACAAAAATAATGATAATAAATTTATATCTCATAGCAGTACCACTATAAGCATATCGACCACAAGGGAATACAATAAAATATTGTCTAAAACGATACTCTGTGTTTGAAAAATAAAATCAAACATAAACAGAGCACCCAAATAAAAAAAATCTAAAATCACTACGGATAATAAGGGTTTACATATTTTACATTTTCTGAAGTGTCTAAGAGAAGGATAAATTGTTACATAGAAAAGAAAGGAAGAAATAATAGTTAAAAATAGAGGTAAAGAGAGATTGACCTCTAAATTGATAAGATAAATAATTGCGATTGGTAAAGAGAGTGATTTTTCTTTATCAAGCCCTATAACAAGAATATATGACATAGCCCCAATAAAAAGAGGTAAAAATACATAAATAGAAATAAGCATAGGATAAAATAGTATGAAAAAAATGACAGCAATCAAAAAAAGTGTTTTATGTTCTACCTTTGTTACTTTTAGCATACTATCTACTTATACATACTAAGATAACTTGTAAACGAGTGCTACTTCATTACAAATAGGAAAATGAATACATTTAATACAATCTGCCCAAATTTTATGTTCAGGGATAACCTCTTTGTTTATTTCATTGAAATTTAATTTTTCAAAAAACTGTGGAAGATAGGTCAAAACTAAAACATCCTCTTCTATACCCAGTTCCTTAGCCTCTTTTAGAGTAAATTCCACCATGCGCTTACCAACATTTTGTCCACGATAAGATTCATCTACAATAAGGCTACGTATTTCAGCTAATCTTTTTGAATGAATATGTAGTGCCGTGTAACCAACTAGGGTACCTTCATCTTTAGCCAAAACATAAGAGCGAATATTTGTAGCAACTTCATCTTCCGTACGATTAAGAATAATCCCATCTTTTACTTCAGAAGTAACAAGTGCCTGCATTTGAGGAATATCAGAAAGTTTAGCCTTAACAAGTTCAATCATGTATTATCTTTTTGTACTTCTTTTACTGCATCATCTACTGCAAATATTGTCTGTAAAATATTTTGATGCACACGATCATGTCCATTTTTCTTCAAATTAGAAAGTGTAATAGAGCCAGGGAACTCACGTTTGAGTTTATTACGCTCTTTTTGATTGAGTTTATCTATCTTAGTAAAAACGGTAAGGTACTTTTGATCAGGACGAATAAAGTCTGCGATATACGCTTCAACGTCGTCATCTATCTTTGCATGTGGATGACGCGCATCTCTAAGATGTATAAAAAGTCGAATAGAGACACGATGCTGTATAAACTCTACTAGATTCTTTTGCCATACTTCTTTAAGCGTTTTAGATACTTTTGCATAACCAAACCCTGGTAAATCTACAAAACGAACAGGATAACTTTGTTCATTATAAAGATAACGTGTTTCAAAAAAGTTTATAAGCTGTGTTTTCCCTGGAGTAGCAGAAGACTTAGCTAAGTTTTTTCTTTGGGTAAGTCCATTAAGTGTTGAACTTTTACCTACATTTGAACGGCCTAAAAAAACCACTTCACTCATATCTTCAGGTAATGAATCTGCAATACTTT
>Ga0256824_10000959_pt1 | contig 11139 bp, 8 predicted proteins | sample CV67metaG_FD_191570 | JGI IMG/M metagenome (GOLD analysis project Ga0256824, IMG submission 191570) | Hydrothermal vent microbial communities from East Pacific Rise, Pacific Ocean - CV67 | ecosystem: Environmental > Aquatic > Marine > Hydrothermal vents | place: Pacific Ocean: East Pacific Rise...
CAAAACCAGCAACAGAAAACCTTTCTAAATATTACGAGAGTGAAGAATACATTTCACACACCGATAGTAAAAAAGGAATCGTTTCTTATTTATATCAAACCATAAAAAAACGAGCACTTCATAAAAAAGTATCTTTAATAAATACCTTAAATAATGGCTCTGGAGCCTTGTTAGATATTGGAGCTGGAACAGGAGATTTTTTAAAACAAGCACAAGAAGCAAACTGGAAAGTTTTAGGAGTTGAACCCAACGAAGGAGCAAAAAAATTAGCGCAAGAAAAGGGAATCGATTTACAAGAATCACTTAATGATTTTAATGGAAAAACTTTTGATGTAATTACGATGTGGCACGTTTTAGAACACGTTCCTAATTTAGAAGAAACCGTTTCAACAATAGAAAAATTATTAAAGCCAGATGGAATATTAATTATTGCGGTTCCTAATTATAAATCGTTTGATGCAAACCATTATAAAGAGCATTGGGCAGCTTATGATGTGCCGAGACATTTATGGCATTTTTCTCAAACTTCGATGCAGAAATTGTTTTCTAAAAACCTTCAACTTCTAAAAACGAAACCCATGATTTTTGATTCGTTTTATGTGAGCCTACTTTCTGAAAAAAATAAAACAGGAAAACAAAACCTTATAAAAGCCTTTTTTGTTGGATTGCAATCAAATTTATCCGCATGGAAGACAAAAGAGTATTCTTCACTCATTTATTGCTTCAAAAAAGTGAAATAAGAGGAATTAAATAAGTTTCAGCTTTGTTTACAGCGAAAACACTCCATAAGATTGCGATTTAATTAACATCGCTTAAAAGCTTTTATTTAAAGAGAGTTTTGATAAACAGGAGTAATCGTTAATAAATGTTCAATAGAAAATACTTATACCAATTCTTTCTTATGAATAAGTCGAGTTAATTGAATAGATAAATCGGTAAAAATAATTTTAGCATTACCATTTCGTACAATATGATATTCTGCTTCTTCTAATGCATTGGTGATTTCAAAAATATTATTCTGATGAACAAAGGGAGCAAATTTATCTAAGGAAAAACTTCCGTCGTGACTTTCAAAATACAAAAGTGAATCTGCTTTGTAATTTTTAAGTAGTGCCTGTCTAAAAATTTCTAAACAATAGCTTAAAAACTTCTTTTGAGTTTCTCTACCTTCCTTGGCAATGTTTTCACTCCAATCCATTAAATCGTTGATAGCAGCTTTATTTCCTTTTGCCTTAAAAGCAGTACGAACCCAAAAAACAAACAGATTTTCAAAAGAAATATCATTACTATTATTCGCAATTACTTGAAGCGCTTTATTGTAATCTCCATTTACTTGGTGACTTACTTTTTTAGCTAAATTGCTTTCAATGTTTTGTTTATCAGTTAATTGTCTAGCAATGTCATTTTCCGATAATAAAGGAATGTGTAGTTTTTGACAGCGAGATTGTATGGTACCTAATATATTTTGCTCTTCTTCAGTTAGTAATAAAAGCACTGTTTTTTCAGGAGGTTCCTCAACTAATTTAAGAATTTTATTGGCACATTCTGTATTCATTTTATCCGCCATCCAAATAATCATTATTTTGTAACCGCCTTCATAAGCTTTTAATGATAATTTTTTTGAAATATTTTGTGCTTCATGCTTACTAATATTTCCTTGTTTTTTTTCAATTCCTATAAATTGAAGCCAATTGTATAAGGAAGCATACGGGTTTTTTAAAACAAATTCACGCCATTCTGAAGAGAAATTATCCGAAATAGGATTCTTTTTAATATCTCCATTTGTATTTACGGGATATACAAAATGAAGATCTGGATGTGCTAATTTTGAAACTTTATTAGCACAAGAATGATATTCAGGACTATCTTCAGAAAATGAATGACATAAAATTTCTTTAGCATAACTTAATGCTAAAGATAAAACACCGGATCCAGCTTGCCCAATAAATAATTGGGTGTGCGGAATGCGACCGTTTTTTACCGTATTTAAAAGGTGCGATTTTATATGTTGTTGTCCAATTACTTCGGAAAAATCCATAGACAATATTACGGATTTTTTAAGCAAAAGATAACTTTTCAAAAACCTATCTTTGCAAAAATTAATAAACGATTTGTATAATAATTTTGACTGTAATTTAGAAACCAATTTAATAAAATTAGAACAGTCTACATCTCAAAAAAAGAACTATGAAAACCGTTAACGATTTTGATTTCGAAAACAAAAAAGCTTTAATCCGTGTTGATTTTAATGTGCCTTTAAATGAAGATTTAGAAGTAACAGACGCTACAAGGATTGAGGCTGCAAAGGCTACTATTATTAAAGTGTTGGAAGATGGTGGGAGCTGTGTTTTAATGTCTCATTTAGGAAGGCCAAACGGAATAGAGGATAAATACTCTTTAAAGCATATTGTAAATAAAGTAAGTGAAATAATTGGAGTAAAAGCAAACTTTGTGGAAGATTGTGTTGGCGAAATAGCAGAAGAAGCTGTTGCTAATCTACAAAACGGTGAAATTTTATTATTAGAAAACTTACGTTTTCATAAAGAGGAAAAGGCTGGAGATAAAAACTTTGCAAAACAACTTTCAAAGTTAGGAGATATTTATGTAAACGATGCGTTTGGAACTGCTCATAGGGCACATGCTTCAACTTCTATAATAGCAGAATATTTTCCAGAAAATAAATGTTTTGGATTGTTATTAGCTTCCGAAATAGAAAATATTGAAAAAGTATTATCAAACAGTGAAAAACCTGTAACTGCAATAATTGGAGGTGCAAAAGTTTCTTCAAAAATCACCATCATAGAGAATATTTTAGACAAAATAGACCATTTAATTATTGGTGGTGGAATGGCATTTACTTTTATAAAAGCTCAAGGTGGCAAAATAGGAAATTCTTTGGTTGAAGATGATAAACAAGCCTTAGCCTTGTCTATATTAAAAGAAGCAAAAGAAAAAAATGTTGAAATTCATTTACCGGTTGATGCTGTGGTTGCTGATAATTTCTCGGAAGATGCCAATATTAAAACCGAACCCATAAATGAAATATCAGCGGGTTGGATGGGATTGGACACAGGAAGCAAAACCAACCTAGAGTTTGCTGATGTAATATTAAATTCAAAAACGATTTTATGGAACGGCCCTGTAGGAGTTTTTGAAATAGATAAATTTGCAAAAGGAACCATCTCTCTTGGTAATGCTATTGCTGAGGCGACAGAAAAAGGAACGTTTTCTTTAGTTGGAGGAGGAGATTCTGTTGCGGCAGTTAAAAAGTTCAACTTAACTGATAAAGTAAGTTATGTTTCTACAGGAGGAGGAGCTATGTTAGAGATGTTAGAAGGAAAAACATTACCCGGTATTGAGGCAATGTTGAGATAGGGTTTTAATTATTTTTAAGTAATTATAAGTTGACAAGACACTATAATAAGTTAAAATAGTTGTCCATTCCGTCCATTTTCCTATTTTTATCAAAATTTTAAAAATAAAACAGCGTTACAATTTATATGTTTATACAAATACCTCAAAAAATTAGTTGGTTTGTGTTATTTCTAGGAATAGGAACTTTATATTCTCAAAATAAAACAACTACTTCAGACTCTATAGTGGTTGTAGAAACAGCTCTTACAGCCAAAATAATTAACGTTGTTGATTCTATTCAAGGACAAGATATTCCTGGGGATTTTAGTGCTCCTGTGGCAAAATTTACAAGAATAGACACAACTAATATTAATTTAGAAGATCATAAATATGCTAGAAAAATAGACAGTTTATGGTTGAATGAATTATTTTCAACCAATAGATTTAAAGAGGTTTCAGAAACAATAATAAATCAAGATTTTGAGCCAGTTGAATATAAAGAACTTCCAACAGAAGTGTTAAAACAACGACTGGAAGCGTTAAACGCTCGCACTCCTTTTAATGTAGAATACAATCCATCTTTAGAAAATGTAATAAAACGGTATTTAAAAAACCGGAGAAAATCATTACAAAATTTAATTGCTTTAAGTGAATATTATTTTCCAATGTTTGAGCAAGAGTTGGACAAGCATAATCTTCCGTTAGAAATTAAATATTTAGCCATAGTAGAATCTGCTTTAGTACCCACAGCACAATCTAGAGTTGGAGCAAAAGGACTTTGGCAATTTATGTTTGCTACGGGAAAACACTTTGATTTGCAAGTAAGCTCTTATGTTGATGAACGTTCAGATCCAGAAAAATCTACAGAAGCTGCAGCAAAGTATTTAAAAAAATTATATAAAAGTTTTAACGATTGGGATTTAGCTTTAGCTGCGTATAATTCAGGACCAGGAAATGTTTCAAAAGCAATAAGACGATCGGGAGGCGAAACTAATTATTGGAAACTAAGGGAGTATCTCCCAAGAGAAACAGCGGGTTATGTTCCTGCTTTTTTAGCTACCATGTATATTTTTGAATATGCTGAAGAACATGGTTTAAAAAGTAGCGGACCAAGACACCACCATTTAGCAACAGATACAGTACAGGTAAAAAGGTTAATTACTTTAGAACAAGTAGCTAAAGTGGTAGATTTACCTTTAGAAGAGGTGGAGTTTTTAAATCCAGCATATAAAATAGGAATTATACCTTATTTAAAAGATAAGAAGTATACACTGAGACTTCCGGTGGAATCTATAGGAAAATTTGTGGCTAATGAGGAAGCTATTTATGCTTTTGTTGAAGAAGAGTTAAAGAATAAAAAACCCTTGCCTAAATACACCGAACAGCCAAATAAAATTAGATATCGTGTAAAAAACGGTGATTACTTAGGGAAAATTGCCAAGCGGTATGGAGTAGGTGTAAGTCAGATAAAACGATGGAACGGACTTAAAAATAATAGCTTAAGAATAGGTCAGCGACTGACTATTTATCCAAAAAACTATAAGTCATCGTCACATAAAAAAAGTATTTCAAAAACCACTACCAAAGGAAACGAGAAGTATTACACGGTTAAAAACGGAGATTCATTATGGAGTATTTCTCAAAAGTTTCCAGGAATAACTATTCAGAATATTAAAAAATGGAACGATATTAGCAGTAATAAATTAAAACCTGGAATGAAGTTAAAAATTTCAAAGGGATAATTTCAATTAAAAAACTACCTATGAAAGCTGTTCTTATTACATTTCTTTCAATTACTCTTCTTTTTTCTTGTGATAACAATTCGAATAAAAGAAGTGAATATCGTCAAAAATCTGTTGGAAATATCAATGCCCTTCAAGTTTTAATAACTGGTGATTTGTGGAATGATACTGTAGGTGAAGAAATAAGATTACATTTCGCAGGACCAACTGAAGGACTGCCCCAGGAAGAGCCATTGTTTCATATCAACCAAATGGATCCTTCCACATTCTCAGGGTTTATTAAAAGTAACCGTTTGTTTTTACATGTAACTTTAGGTGAAGAGGATAAAGTAAAAATAGCAAAAGATCCTTATGCAAGACCTCAGGCTGGAGTGTTTATTACTTCAAAAACAAAAGAAGGTTTGGTGCGATTAATTTCAGAAAATTATAAAAAAATAATTTCAGCATTTAATACATCAGAAATAAAAGAACGGCAACGAAGAACTGCAATTTCTACTAAAAAAATAGATTCTTTAAAAGAACGTTTTGGGGTGAGTTTAAAAATGCCATCTGCTTACAGAACGGCTCACAAGGGAGCTGATTTTTATTGGTTCAGAAAAGATTTAAAAAAGACAGGGTCTACAAATATTTTAATTTACGAAGCTCCTTTAAATGCAATTACTAGCGATAGTTTAGCTTTGGGTGAAATTTTAAAAATAAGAGACTCTATTGGAGGAAGTTTGTTGCCTGTTGAAGACAACGGGAAATTTGGAACAGATTATGATTATTCACCTAATTTCTACGGAATGGAATTAGATAAAAAATTCACTTATTTAACTAAAGGGATGTGGGAAGTAAGAGGAGAGTTTATGGCTGGTCCTTTTATTAATTATGCAATTCGAGATGAAAAAAATAACCGTTATTTAATCATTGAAGGTTTTACTTTTGCACCTTCATTACAAAAACGAAACCTTCAGTTTGAGTTAGAATCTATAATATTATCAGCAAAAATAGATTAGTCTTTTTTGTCGGTTTTATTATCATCCTCATCGTCCTCTTTAGAAGCGTCTTTAAATTCTTTAATTCCGCTTCCTAATCCACGCATCAATTCAGGAATTTTCTTTCCGCCGAAAAGAAGCAATACAACGACAACAATTAATACTATTTGCCAAGCTCCCATTACTAATGGTAAAAATAATGCATTCATAGTTTGAATATTTTTCAGCAAAGATAATAAGAAAACATTACAATTATCGTTTTATTATTTTATTAGAAAAGATGATAGATTTAATTAGTTTATGCAACTTCTTAAACTTATGATAACTTAACGGGAAACTACAATTCTAATTTTTATATTTGCTTTTAGGATTATTTAAAATGAATAAAGAGAAACGATCTAAAAAATTAAAACACAAACTACTTAATAAGTATCGTTTGGTAGTACTAAATGAAGATACTTTTGAAGAGCGTTTTACCTTTAAACTAAATAGATTAAATGTATTTGTGTTAAGTATTTTAACTTCATTATTTTTAATTACATTAACTACTTTTATCATTGCTTTTACCCCTTTACGAGAATATATTCCTGGGTATTCATCGGTTTCATTAAAGAAAAAAGCAAGACAATTAGCTTTTAAAACAGACTCTTTACAACAAGTAATTGCTATAAACGAACAATACCTATCTTCTATTAAAAAAGTATTGACAGGTGATGTAAAAACGGTAGAGTTCAATAAAGATTCTATTATTAAAGCAGCAGAATTAGACAAATCTAAATTAAACTTAAACCCTTCAAAAGAAGATTCCCTGCTAAGAGAAAAAGTATCTTTAGAAGATAAATACAATCCATTAGTTGCTAATTCTGAGATAAATTTTGTGCTTTTTCCACCTGTAAAAGGAACAATTTCTGAAGGGTTTAACAGCAAACAAAAACATTACGCAGTCGATATTGTAACAACAAAAGATGCTCCGGTAAAAGCAACAGCAGATGGAACAGTGATTTTTTCTGAATGGACTACCGAAACAGGATATGTAATTATTATCAAACACGCTAACAATCTTATTTCTGCTTACAAACACAACTCGGTTTTAACCAAAGAACAAGGAGACCTAGTAAAAGCAGGTGAAGTAATTGCTAAAGTAGGAAATACAGGAGAATTCTCCACAGGACCCCATCTTCATTTTGAATTGTGGAGTGATGGTTACCCAATCAATCCAATAGATTTTATTAATTTTGAGTAACAAAGTACAAGAAGAAGGGATTTTGAAATCGTCTTTACGGAAGGAATACAAGAAGACCTTAAATAGTAAAGTCTCAAAAGATTGCTTCGCTCAAACAAGCTCGCAATAACCGAATTGTTTAATGGAAATTAAAAAGCAATGAGTATAAAAAAAATAGGAGCAAAAATATTAGCAAAAAAGGCAGTTAAATCTATTGAAAAATGGGCTTCAAACCCAATTGAAACTCAAGAAAAAGTGTTTCAATCTTTAATTAGAGATGCGAAAAATACTTCCTTCGGAAAAGACCATAACTTTCAAAATATTTCATCGCATCAAGATTTTGTAAAGCAAGTTTCGGTACGAGATTATGAGGCTTTAAAATCGTATTTTGAACGTGTTGCTGAAGGAGAAGAAAATGTACTTTGGAAAGGAAAACCGACATACATTGCTAAAACTTCAGGAACTACTTCGGGAGCTAAATATATTCCGATTACAAAGGAGTCCATGCCTTTTCATATTGAAGCTGCAAAAAACGCTTTGTTCTGTTATATTCACGAAACCAAAAACGCTAATTTTGTCAACGGAAAGATGATCTTTCTTCAAGGAAGCCCAATATTAGAAATCGCCAACGGTATTAATATTGGAAGACTCTCAGGGATTGTTGCTCATTTTGTTCCTAAATACCTTCAGAAAAATAGATTACCAAGTTTAGAAACTAATTGTATTGACGATTGGGAAACCAAAGTAGATGCTATTGTGGAAGAAACCAAAAACGAGAATATGACTTTAATTAGTGGGATTCCGTCTTGGGTACAAATGTATTTTGAAAAGCTTCAAAAAGTATCGAATAAAAAGGTTGGCGATCTATTTCCGAATTTTAATTTGTTTGTTTATGGAGGTGTAAATTACGAGCCTTACCGTGCGAAATTTGAAGAAATGATAGGTAGAAGAGTGGATAGTATTGAACTCTATCCTGCTTCGGAAGGATTTTTTGCTTTTCAAGACACTCAAACCGAAAAAGGAATGTTACTCCTTTTAAATTCTGGAATTTTTTATGAGTTTATTGAAGCGTCTAAATTCTATGATGAAAATCCAAAACGACTTACGATTGACGAGGTAGAAATTGACGTAAATTATGTAATGATTATTTCGACCAACGCCGGACTTTGGGCATATAATATTGGTGATACGGTGATGTTTACTTCTACAAAACCTTATCGTGTGATAGTATCTGGAAGAATTAAACATTTTATATCAGCTTTTGGTGAACACGTAATTGGAAAAGAAGTAGAGCAAGCTATTAAGGAGGCAATGCAAGAATTTAATTTCTCTATTTCTGAATTTACGGTGGCTCCGCAAACCAATCCATCAGAAGGAGAACTACCTTTTCACGAATGGTTGATCGAGTTTGAAGAAACTCCAAATAACCTACCAGAAATTGCCGTTTTTTTAGATAAAAGTATGCAACAACAAAATTCGTATTATTCCGATTTAATTGAAGGAAGTGTACTTCAGCCTTTAAAAATAACACCATTATCTTCAGGGAGTTTTAATGGGTATATGAAATCCCAAGGAAAGTTAGGAGGACAGAATAAGGTTCCTCGACTTTCAGATAACCGAAAGATTGCTGATTTGTTGGTGAAATAAAGTGATTTAAAGTGACGGTGTGACTCCAAGTCACACCATCACTAAAATATTTTGGGCTATAAAATATTTACTTATAGCCCAAAAAAACATTATATTTGAGCTATATAATAATAATTTATAGTTCATGTCTTATAAAAAATGGAATTGGTTACAAGAAAATTGGCCGAACTTTACATTTAATAAAGATGATTTAAGGGAATTAGAATATCAGTTTTCTGAAAAAAGCGGATTGTTATTAGGAGTATTAAGACATATTAATGATAACTCTAAAGATGATTTATTGGTTGATATTTTAAGTAATGAAGCTGTAAAAACATCTGAAATTGAAGGTGAATACTTGAATAGAGAAAGTGTTCAGTCTTCCATTAAAAAAAACTTAGGATTAATTGCAGATACTAGAAAAGTAAAGCCTTCGGAATTTGGGATTTCTGAAATGATGGTAGATTTATATAAAAACTACAACGCGACCCTTTCTCACCAACAACTTTTTGAATGGCATAAAATGATAACTAATGGCAGGCATGATTTAAAAAACATTGGCTCTTATAGAACACATGTTGCACCAATGCAAGTTGTTTCAGGAAGAATAGATAGACCAAAAGTTCATTTTGAAGCACCCCCATCAAATCAAGTTTCTTCAGAAATGGAGCAGTTTATCGATTGGTTCAATGCTATTCATTTAAAAGGGAATGATTTAGATTTTTCCCCATTAGTTAAAGCAGGAATTGCTCATCTTTATTTTGTAAGTATTCATCCTTTTGAAGACGGCAATGGACGAATTGGTCGTGCAATTGCCGAAAAATCTATTGCTTTGAGTTTAAATAGACCGACTTTAATTATGTTATCAAGTAGAATAGAAGAAAAAAGGAAAGATTATTATTCTTTATTAGAATCTAATAACAAATCTTTAGAAATTACAGACTGGCTTTTATACTTCGGAAAAACAATTTTAGAAGCACAAGAAATCACTTTAAAAAGGATAGATTTTATAATTGAAAAGACAAAATTTTTCGAAAATCATTTAAGTAAACTCAACGAAAGACAATTAGTCGTAATAAAAAGACTTTTTAAAGCTGGATATACTGGTTTTATAGGTGGATTAAGTGCTGATAATTATAAGAAAATCGCTAAAACTTCACCGTCCACTACAACAAGAGATTTGAATGATTTAGTCAAAAAGAAAGTTTTAAAAAAAACAGGAATATTAAAAAGCAGTAGATATTCTCTAAATATTTAAAGTATAAACGATAAAATAAAGTGAGAATGAAGTGATGGTGTGACTCCAAGTCACACCGTCACTAAAAGGTATTTATTAGTATAAATTTTAATAGTATTTTTGCATAAATAAAATATATGATAATAACACATAAAAGAACGCGAGCTCAGGAAAGCTCTGGAGCCATTGAAAGATTATATATTACTATGCGTCATCTCTTTAATCGTGGGTTTTACAAGCCTATGGGTGTTTCGGGAGAAACATTAAGAGAAGCATTATTAACCCTTCGTCCAGAAATTTACGGAACCATTGCCGAAGATAAAGTAGAATTACAAGGACTGCTTTATGTAATTGATAGACTCCCTATTGGAATAGAAGAATGTAGCTTTATAAATTTAACGAGTGATGAAGGTTATAAAAATTCTCATTTTGAACTTATAATTCCAGCTAAAAGAAGAAGAAACTGTTACCGTATAGACGAGCAACAAATGAATATTGAAGTTACTCGTGGGCGTTCAGAAATTTATGACATACTAACGCATCTTACTTTCTTATTTATTGAGTCTCATAAAATAATGAAGAATGTGATTATTAATGACGGAAGCGATGTAAATAGAGATTGGAAAAAATTAGAAAAAGCAGTACTTAAAAAAGGAAAACTTACTCAAAAAGAAAAAGAAATTGCTTTATCGCATACCGCTAATTTTTTAGGAAGAACCTTTGAAGAAGTTGCAGAAGTCTATCCTGATTTTGCAACTAAAACAGATCCTCATCGCTTTTTAAAAATCATTTATCATTTAGGAAAATTAGCAATTGAAGAAGTAACCACTACCAACAAACGTATTGTTACTTTTAGTCCGGTGTTAAGAGAACGTTTAGGGCACCATATTTATGGAGAAATTTGGGCATCTAGTATCAAGAAAAAATTAGACGAAAATGAGCTGCTTTCTAGGCCAATTCATATTATTAGCGCCAATATGC
>Ga0256824_10000960_pt1 | contig 11138 bp, 10 predicted proteins | sample CV67metaG_FD_191570 | JGI IMG/M metagenome (GOLD analysis project Ga0256824, IMG submission 191570) | Hydrothermal vent microbial communities from East Pacific Rise, Pacific Ocean - CV67 | ecosystem: Environmental > Aquatic > Marine > Hydrothermal vents | place: Pacific Ocean: East Pacific Rise...
ATAAGTACACTACTGAACTTAAACTCAATAGTGAAGTAGCCAATACTTTAGCACGTGACGCAAAGCTCTCTAGTTTTTATGAAGAGGCGTTAAAAGAAGTAAATAGCCCTGTTGGCATCGCCAATCTCGTGAGCAACGAAGTAGCCAGAGAGCTAAAACAGTTTGGTATTGATGAACTCAAATTCACCCCTGCTCAAATAGCTAGGCTCATTAAAATGGTAGATGATGAGACCATCTCAAGTAAGATAGCCAAACAAGTCTTTGAAGAGATGGTTAAAAGTGGAGAGAACCCAACTCAAATAGTCGAAGCCAAAGGACTAGTACAGATAAGTGACCCTGCTGTCATCTTACCTATGATTGAAGAAGTCATCGCTAAAAACCCTGAGAATGTAGAGAAGTTTAAAGCTGGTAATACGAAGCTCTTAGGCTTCTTTGTGGGGCAAGTGTTGAAGGCTACAAAAGGAAAAGGGAATCCGAAGGTTGTGAATGAGTTAGTGGCTAAACAGTTACAGTTATAAATTTCAGCTGTAGGGTTGGCTTTAGCCGACCAAATAATAAAATCAATTTAATGGTCGGCTGAAGCCAACCCTACGATTTTATCATCTATAATTATTACACAAAACTAGGTGCATCATTCGCAAACAATATCAAGTCCCCTGCAACCGTCTGCTCCACAAGCATACTCTCCATCTCACCCTTACTCGCTAACTTCACTAACTTCTCTGCATCTATATGCTCTTTAAAGATAGCATAGTTTAAATCACCCGTAACTACTACCACATCAAAGACTTCATTGGCACGCTGGGCTACTTGTACGTTAAGCTCATCATCTACTTCTACGAGTCCTGGAGTGATGACTACTTTTCTGCCCTCATAAGTCGTTGCCAAATCAAATGATGCCATCATGCCGTCTATGTTTCCGTTGAAAGAGTCATCTAGTATCACTTTGCCACCAGCGTCTATGCGTTGGAGTCTGTGCTCAACAGGTTTGAGTGTAGAGAGTTGTTTTTGTATCTGTTCATCACTCAGTCCTAGCTCTTTTGCTACCAGCACTGCAGCTGCTAAGTTCATAGCGTTAAACGCACCTAAGATACTGGCAGAGTAACGTGTGCCTTGGAGTGTGAAACTTGTGGTATCTAGTGTCGCTTCTACATCTTCTATGACAAACTCTGGGGCAGCCACGTTAGAACGTATGTCTAGGTTCTCTTTAGTGCCAAAGGTATGTACATTGGCTTCTGCTTTTACCATAGCACTCTCATGTACCCATGCCGTTTTGAGTCTGTCTGTTTGGAGTATCTCCATTTTGGTATTACGGATGTTTTCCATGGTTCTAAAGTACTCTATGTGTGCAGGGCCTATCTTGCCTACTACCACATAATGAGGGTTTACAAATGTGCTTATCTCTGCGATGTCACCCTCGCCTCTAGCCCCCATCTCTACCACATAGACTTCTGTGTCGTCTGGTAAGTCGTTGTTGACATCTATCATCACCCCACCTAGTGTGTTGACTGAGCGTGGTGTTGCGTAGGTGTTATACTTTGCTTTAAGCAAATGTTCTACATAGTTTTTGATACTTGTTTTTCCGTAGCTTGCTGTAATCCCTACTACTTTCATGCCGTCCATAGAAGCGATTTTCTTCCCTGCTTTCACTTTAAACCCATTAAAGAGCATCTTCTCTATAAACACAGAAATAGCAAATGCCAAGAAAATAGGAATGACCACAGCAAAATGGTTAAATGCTACTGCTAAGAAAATAGCAAAAAGAAGCATAGCTGCAAAGAAACGTTTTACACGTCCTGTGAAAACAAGTGGTTTGTCTAAACCTTTATACCATTGGTACAATGCTGCTAGATACGCAATAACCACCACAAAACCATAGTTACCCATGCCATCAACAAAAGTATACAGAGCAAAAGGTACTAAGAAGTACGCAAAATGCCACCATGTTTTGGTATGGTGAAAAAGTACACGGTTCAGTTTATAGCTATACCACTGTAGATTGGTAATGAAGTAGTACCCCATCGCTAAGATAAAAAGTGCGTAAAAAAGTGAATTGATAAGTTGTAACATGGATTAACCTTTAGAGTGTTCTGTGCATTGTTCTGTAATAGTTTTAGCTATAAAGTCTTTATGTTGTAAAAAGAAGAAGTGATCACCATCTAGTGGATAGAACTCCGAGTTTGCTATAAGCCCTGCTATCTTCTCACCCGTGTAAAGTGGTGTAGCTGTATCTTCCTTACCCCAAAAACAAAGTGCTTTAGAGTTAGACTTAGCAAATGAGTCTTCAAAGTCCTCATCGACTACATTTTTAAAAGTCTCATACATCTCATGGCTCATATTTTCGACATCTTTACTCTTAAACATATCACGTATAAATGTCATGCCTAGTGGTTTTAAAAACTTTACCGTAGCGATTTTGAGTTTGATAGACCATGGCTTTTCTGTCACTACTCCTGCACTCGATAGGAGTACCAAACAAGGCGTGTTAAGCAGTGTAGATACCTTCCCACCAAAAGAGTGTCCCATAGCTATGGTAGGTGTAACCTCTAATGTATTTAAAAAGAGTTGGACAATGTGCGCGTAGTCTTCTGTAGTCAGTACCATGTCATTGTTAGACTTACCAAAGCCTGGCATGTCTAGGTAGATATGTTTATACTTGGGCAGAGTTTTGCCAAAGGCTTGTTTCATGATCTCTTTGTTGCTTCCCCAACCGTGCAGTACTAGGAGTACCTTCTCTTGGCTTGGATTTTCTAACGCATAAGAGAGATTAAATGTATGATCTTTGTAGTTTACTTCTTTTGATGCCATATTTCACCATTTAGTTTAGATTGGAATATTTTATCATAAAGCGACTATTCATTCGCTTCATGTATGGTGTAATGTCCATTTTTTACTTTGATATGCGGTGGTAACTTTTCTGCTTCAAAGTAGTCATACCCTTCTTTAAGTTCTGTCCAAAAACCATACCATTGACGGTTACTGTACTTTGCCATATTTTTATCTGTCATATAAAAAGGAAAAGCATGAACTTGTACATATTTTTGACCTTTTTTTAGGGCTTGTTCAACAAGTTTGTATATTTCTTCTATTTTAGGATTTGTCATAGCATAACATCCTATAGAGACGCACTCACCATGCACCATAAGGTAAGAGCCTGTACGTTTATGGGCTTTATCATAAGTATTAGGATAGCCCAAGTTAAATGCCAAGTGAAATTTACTTTTTGGATTTAAAAGATGTTTTGTTACTTTGTAAAAGCCTTCTGGAGATTGCTTGTCTCCTTCTTTGAGTTTAGGACCTAAATGTCCAGAAAATGCACAAATGGGGTACAGTTTAAAAAGTACATACTCATGGTTTGATTTTATCCATACTTCCAATAGAGACTCTTCTTTAAAGATGCGGATAAATATTGGATTACCTACTTTTGCATCTAGCTCAGTCAGTCGATTATCAAAATCTATATGTATCAAATCTTTCTCCTTTACTACAGTAGGCTTAGCTAATGTTACTTCTTTTGTTATGTGCGGTGTGTCAGGAGGAATAACTGTTTTTGTGTGTTGTATTTTGCTAGGTTTGTTAAAAATATAAAATACTAAAGCAAAAAAAAGTAGTAGATAGATAAATAGGGAGAGAGAAGAAAGTAAATATTTCTTCATCTCTTCATATCACTTTAAAAAGTAAGTCTTTGTGACTTGTCAAATCCATAGACATCTGGGAAGAGTTTTAATGCTCCAGATTCATCAACATACGCTGTAAGGTAAGCCGTATGTACTTGTAGTTTTTTGTTAAGTATTAGGTGTCTAGTTTTCATAGAGTCATACCAACTATGTACCGTAGGAAGTGTTTTTCCTGTGTAGTTTGTTGTGATGTGATTGAGCAATGCTTTAGGTTTACCTAGTCTTACACAGCCATGAGAAAAGGCTCTTGTCTTTCTTTTAAAGAGAGATTTTGACTGTGTGTCATGCATATAAACGGCATGTCTGTTAGGGAATATAAATTTCACACGTCCTAAACCATTTTTGAGTGATGGTACTTGTACTAGCTTGTAAGGGATGTACCCCTTACCATTTTTAGGATACTTAGACCAATCTACAGAAGCAGGATTAACTTTAGGTGAACGTAAATCATAAGTTTCTTTATGAAGCTCCATGCCTTTAGCTGCTACCCAACCTGGATTTCTTCTAATTTTGGAAATATATGATTTTCTCATGATAGAGTCAGGTACATTCCACTGTGGGTTGATTTCTATATATTTTAAACGTTCTGAAAAGATAGGTGTTTGCATATTTGTTTTACCTACAATCACCGCAAAGTTCATGGCAGTTTTACCATTTTCTATGACACGTACTTTATACTCTGGGATGTTGATAAGTGCATAGTTTGTTCCTATTTCAGACTTCATTAGTTTCGTTCTTTCAATGTTTAAACGAATCTTTTTTAACTGTGCTTGTGTAATGTTAGCATCAGGGGATTTTAAAGCTTTGTATTTACCGATGAGTGCTTTAAACTGTGGCGTTTTAGGTGCATAAGGTTCTAAAATTTGTGTGATTGTCTGCCCTGCTCTTAACTTCATCGTAATATTTGATGCTTTGATTTTCTCTTGATATGTCTCAAAGTGCGTGTCTATTTCTCTTGCTCTTTTGGCGCGTTGTGATGCCTTAAAACTATGAAGGTCTATACATCCATTTGCAAGATTTTTCACATAGGCTACAAGTAGTTTGGTCATAAGCTTAGAATTTCGACTTGATTTTACATTTTGGTAAAGTGTCTGCTGATTACAAATAGACATATATTTATCTTCCTCAAGTATGTCTAAAAACTCACTCTTTTGAGATGATTTCCATCCCTCTTTGTCTGGACCCAATAAGTCCCCACATCCTGTCAATAATATAGCAAATGCTAATGTCAGTAAAATTTTAATTTTCATGATATATTTCCCCTAAGATTTTTAAAACATACATACGCAGATGCAAAGGCCCACTGAAAATTATAGCCCCCTAGTCTGCCTGTAACGTCTAGTACTTCTCCCAAAAAATATAACCCTTCTTCTTTTTTGCTCATCATAGTTGTGGCTTCTACTTCATCGGTAGATACCCCTCCTTTAGTGACCTCTGCTTTAGAGTAGCCAAAGGTACCCGCTGGTGCAAAAACATAATGATTTAACGACTGAAGTTTGTCCAATTCCTCAGGGGTTATTTGATAGAAGGGTTTATCTTCTAGCTCTAATTGTACCAAAAATGCCTTAGTGATGCGTTTTGCTAGGGGGAGTAAAGAACTTATCTGCCTTTTTGAACCCTTTATACTCTTCCACGAAAAAGAAGGAAGGAAGTCTATCTCCATTTTTCCTTTTTCCCAGTAAAGCGAAGCATCAAGCACAGCAGGACCAGAGAGTCCTTTATGGGTAAAGAGTAAAGAACCTTCACAGGTTGTACTTCCTACAGTCATTTTAACATCGCTAGACGCACCTGAGAGTTCTTTAAAAAAGAACTGCTCTTTTTGTACCGTAAACCCTACGAGTGCTGGTGCTGTTTTAACGATACTATGTCCAAAACTTTGGGCTATTTCATACCCTATGCTACTTGCTCCTATACGAGGAAAGCTAAGCCCTCCAGAAGCCACTACTACATACTTTGAACTCAAGGTTCTTTTGTCTGTTTGCACACTAAAAAATTTATCACGTTTAGTTACAGTCACTACTTTTTCAGATAAGAGCACTTTTTGTTTTTTAACTTCTTTAGTAAAAATATCTACTAACTCTTTGGCTGAGTCTTTACAAAAGTACTGTGTCTCTTTACGCAGAACAGGTGTAAGTCTTTGTCGTTCTAGCCAAGTCAGTAGTGCACTCTCATCAAAGGCGCTCAAGGCAGGTTGCACAAAATGCTCATCTGCTAGAAAATACTCTGTACCCATGTGTGTGTTAGTAATGTTACATTTACCCCCACCAGAGATGAGTATCTTTGCTGCTATTTTGGGGTTTGATTCTATGATGGTAACTGTGTTCGTAGGAAGCATAGAAGCTAGCATCAATGCACTAGCCCCTCCCCCTATAATAATAATATCGTTATTCATAAAGCGTATTATATCCGATTACTACACGGACAATGCACATTGCCTTCAGTATAATACTTTCTTATATGTTAGTGAAAAGGATTGCACTTGAAAAAAACCATACTTATCCCCTGCTTGATATTTGGCATTAGCACCTTTACTTACGCTTCTGAAAAGTATGATACCACTGCCTTTCGTACTGTTACAAAGCTCTGTACCTCCTGCCATGGTACAGCTTTTTACATGGCGAAACAGATAGATGATGATGACTGGGAGTTTTATTTTGATACTCCAGGGAAATTAGAAAAGATACATAAAGGAAAGCCAAAAGCTCTTGCAAGTCTCAAGCATGGTACTTTTAAGAGTCGTAAAAAACGTCTCTTAAAGTTTTTTATCGCCAATTCTAAATTTTCTGGTGCTGTCAATGGCTGTGATGCCAACTTCTGTGGGACAAACCACTAAAAGTTCTTTGCATTTTATTTCCCTCTAATATTCATTTTGATATGATAAAATATTAAATGAATATTAGGGGAGGTTCTTATGTACAAAGTTGTCTTGTTCTTTATCACATTACTGACACTCTCCTTTGCAAATATATTTACAATTACTGACAGACATGGTAAAGTTATCCATACGAAAAGTATACAACATAGCCAAAATGACTACTTAGCCCAAAATACTACAGAGTACTCTTTTCAAGCCATATATGATGAACTACATCGTGCAGAAAATCTTGCACGAAGGGCTGAAGCTGCAAGAAAACATGCTGAACGTATAGCTCAAGCTAAAAACAAGGCAAAGAAAGAAGGTAAAACTTACAAACTAACAAATGTAGATAAAAAACAACTCCTTGAAGATGCCAAGTATTTTAAAGGTGGGAAATATGTCTGGGGAGGGACAACTCCACAAGGTTTTGACTGTTCAGGATATGTACAATACCTTTACAAGAAACATCATGTCAACTTACCTCGTACTGCATGGGCACAGTCTAAAAAAGGTCTAGATATACCAAAAGAGAACCTTCAAAAAGGTGACTTACTCTTTTTTCTTACAGACAAAAAACGTGGTATACCTGTAACCCATGTAGGTATTTATCTTGGTAATGGTAAATTCATCCATGCGGCATCTAAAAAGAAGGGGATTATAGTCTCTCCTATCTATAGTGGATACTATGCTGGTAAATTTGTCTCAGCAAAAAGAGTCTTGCAAAAAAAATCATAAAAATATTATTAACACTTTGGTAATCATTTTATAATATAATATTATATATTTATATAATAAGGATTATAAATGCGTATAAGAAATATATTTTTAATCTTTCTTCTCATACCTTTTTTTGTCGCTTGTGGGAAAAGTAGCGATAGCATAGAAAAAAATGAAGAAGGGACAAAACAGCCATCCTCAACCAATAGTTTTAAATACATGCTCACTGCATGGAATGATTTAGGTATGCACTGCATGGATGGTAATGATTTTTCAGTCTTTTCTGTACTACCCCCTTATAATAACTTACATGCACAACTTAAAGATAAAAATGGTGACCTTATTAGTTCTGGTGTCACTGTAACTTATGAGGCCATACAAGGAACAGATGGAAAATGGAATACCTCAAGTAGTAATAAAACAAACTTCTGGAAATACAGTAAACAACTTTTAGGTACTACACTCTCTACAGATACTGGTCTTACCGGTCTTAAAACACCTAGTAAGACTCCACAAAAAATGACCTTTAATCAAAAATATAGATGGTGGGAAGCAGAAGGTATCCCCATCACACCTTATAATGATGATGGCTCAAAAAACTATTATCCTCTTGTAAAAATTGTAGCTAAAGATAGTACAGGGAAAGTTCTAGCTGAAGCCAAAACTGTACTTCCAGTAAGTGATGAGATGGACTGTCAACGTTGTCATGCAAGTACTGTAGATTCAAATGCAGCTAAGCCAAAAGCAGGCTGGGTAAATAATACCGATGAAGAAAAGGATTATAAGTTTAATATCTTACGCCTTCATGATGAAAAAGAACCAGATGCAGTAAGTAAACATATGACGGCACTTCAAGCCAAAGGATACACCTATGATGCAAAAGGACTTGAAGCTACTGTAGAAGGTGGAACAGCTATACTATGTGTGGCTTGTCACAAATCTAATGCACTTCCAGGTGTAGGGATTGAGATAAAGTCATTTACTTCTGCTATTCACGATAAACATGCAAAGGTAACAGACCCTGATAATGGTATGAAACTAGGTGATTCAAAAAACAGAAATGCCTGTTATACATGTCACCCAGGCGCACAAACTGAATGTCTAAGAGGTGCAATGGGGGATGCTAAAAATACAGATGGTTCTTCCCAGATGCAATGTCAAAGCTGTCATGGTGACATGCATGCTGTTGGGGATAAAAATAGAGAAGGCTGGTTCGATGAACCAAACTGTCAAGCTTGTCATCATGATGGAAAGCAAGAAACATCTGCTATAGACCCAGCGACAAATACACTAAGACATGTAGTAGACACAAGATTTGCAACTAACTTAAACACACCAGCAACAGGTGTAAGTCTATACAGATTTAGTACAGGACATGGAAAGTTACAGTGTGAAGCTTGTCATGGTGCGACACACGCCATATACCCAGCTCACAATGCTGACAACCTCTTAAGTGAAGGTGTACAAGGGCATGCAGGGACTATCTCTGAATGTACAGCTTGTCATACCACTGTACCACGTACTGTTACAGGTGGACCACATGGTATGCACCCAGTAGGACAGTCATGGGTTAAAGGACATGAAGATGTTGCTGAAGACAATCCCGCACAATGTAAAGTATGTCATGGTCAAGATTACAGAGGTTCTGCACTTTCTAAAATGTGGAAAACACGAAAACTTGACATAGAAGATGGTTCTAAAACATTAAGCAAAGGACATCAAGTAAGCTGTTATGACTGTCATAATGGTCCAAAAGGAGATTAATCTTTTTCAAAAGATTATAACCTTTGCAACTTCTTCAGCCCTTCTTTCACTAAAGAACTTGTATCTCCAGAGGCACCTGAAAGTGCCTTTTGAATAGCATCTTTCTTAAATCCTAAACTCTCTAATGCCATGACAGCTTCACCCAATGCTCCAGAGTTTGAACTCTCCTCATTTCCATCTACAATAAAATCTGCAAGTTCAACCAAGATACGACTGGCAGCTTTTGGGCCTATGCCTGGTACACGTTTAAGCATACTCACATCTTTTGAAGCCACCACTTTAGCAAAAGTACTAGGTGTAAAAGTAGAACAAATAGCAAGCCCTACTTTAGGACCTACACCATTTATTTTAAGTACGGTATCAAACATCTTTTTTTCATTGGTATCCATAAAACCAAACAAAAGGTTGGCATCTTCGCGTATCACTTGTGTGACAAAAAGTTTAACTCTACTCTCTTCTATACTATTTGAAGTGTTGATAGACACATGTACTTCATAAATAAGTCCATTGACATTGACATGTACAAACGTTGGGTCTTTTCTCTCTATTGTTCCTTCTATGCCTACTATCATTCTATACTCCATTTCTATATTTTAAAAAGTATATCACGCTTTTAAAAAAATAACTAAAAATATGTCAAATTGCCATATTTTTATAATTTGTATTATCTCTATAATATAGATATACTATATTACATATCGTATAAAGGAGGACTCATGAGAGGTATCATAGGTACAGTTATCACTGTTATTATCATTGTTGTAGTGCTTAGATTTTTAGGTGTATTATAAAAATAGTTCATATGTAAACCCTATATATTTATAGTATATTGTTTTAGTTTATATCTATATTACGCTAAAATTACTCTCAATTTAAAAAGAGAGACCCATGCAACTAAAATCAATCTTTACCAACAGCTTCGGTATACTAATATCTCGTATTACAGGTCTTGGTCGTGATGTACTTATGGCTTCAGCCTTAGGTGCTTCAGTTTGGTCAGATATGTTTTTTGTTGCCTTTAAACTACCCAATTTGTTTCGTCGTATCTTTGCAGAAGGTGCATTTACCCAAGCGTTTATGCCCTCTTTTATAGCTTCAAAACACAAAGGTGTTTTCGCTACAGCCATCTTTTTACGCTTTTTACTTTTTTTACTGGTATTTTCACTCATTATTACCCTATTTCCTGAACCTATCACTAAACTCTTAGCATGGGGTTGGAGTTCTGAACTTATAGCCAATACTTCACCACTTACTGCCATAAACTTTTGGTACCTTGATCTCATCTTCATCGTCACATTTTTAGCCACTCTTCTACAATACAAGGAGCACTTTGCAACCACAGCCATGTCCACAGCTCTACTGAACATTGCTATGATAGTGGCTTTATGGTTCTATATGAAAGAAGATCCAAAAACTGTTGCCTATGCCCTAAGCTTTGCGGTACTCATTGGAGGAGCCCTGCAAGTCATAGTGCATCTTATAGCCCTTAACAAATTTAACTTACACAAAATACTACTAGGTGGCTGGAAATATCGTAAAGAAAAAGATGTACAAGATGAAAAAAAACACTTCCAATCCCTTTTCTTACCAGGAATACTTGGAAACTCTACACCTCAAATCTCTGCTTTTATAGATACAATTCTTGCTACTTTTCTCATGACAGGTTCTGTCTCTTTTCTTTTTTATGCAAACCGTATCTTTCAACTTCCTCTTGCCATCATTGCCATAGCAACTGCCACAGTACTATTTCCTACTGTTTCGAAAGCTCTCAAAAATGGACAAGAAGAAACAGCCTATCAAAATCTCAATCAAGCATTTTGGCTCTTAGCCTTCTTACTCGGAGGGGCTATGCTAGCTGGTATTTTACTTGCTGAACCCATCGTATGGCTGCTCTTTGAAAGAGGTAAATTTACAGCTGTTGAGACGCGAGAAACTGTCACTGTGCTTCAAATGTATATGGTAGGTCTCTTACCTTTTGGTCTAGCTAAACTTTTTTCACTTTTTCTTTATGCTTCACATAGACACCTTAAGGCAGCTAAAATTGCTGTCTACTCACTCATCGTTTCAGTTACATCTTCACTTATACTTATGCAAATTATGGGAGCTTCAGGTTTAGCACTTGC
>Ga0256824_10000961_pt1 | contig 11137 bp, 19 predicted proteins | sample CV67metaG_FD_191570 | JGI IMG/M metagenome (GOLD analysis project Ga0256824, IMG submission 191570) | Hydrothermal vent microbial communities from East Pacific Rise, Pacific Ocean - CV67 | ecosystem: Environmental > Aquatic > Marine > Hydrothermal vents | place: Pacific Ocean: East Pacific Rise...
CGAAGTAAGGAATCAAACATTCAAAAATATTTCTGAGAACATTTATGGATATATGAGAATCCATTTAAAATATTTCATGCAAACACCAACAGATTATATGTTTAATAATATATCAGTTTTTTCAAAAAAAGACAAAAAACATGATTCTAAAATATTTGATACAAATATACTATATTTAAATAAAGAATATTTTTCTCAAGATTATTTTAGAAATCAAAAATTAGAAAAAGAAAAATATTATGGAACAACAGTATATATAGAAGAAGAGCTATTAGAGTTAGAAGATAAGAATGTAATTAATTATAAAATTCAAATAAAACATATTCAAGAATTAGATTACAGAAAAGTAAGAACATTTACAAAGGATGGAGAAGGGTTTGTTTTTAAAGGGAAGCTAAGAGCAAAATCAAAAAATGACAAATCTCCTGTGCTTACTCAGATAAGCTGTATTGATTTAAAAGAAATGAGAAACAGGTCGGTACAGTTAATTGATGCTCCAGAAAATATTATTTATAACAAAGCTACTTCATTCATAGCAGATATAAAAAATAGAGAAATAATAAATATTAGAGATATTATTCAGCTATAGTTATTTTATTTCGCCCTGTTTCTTTAGATTTATATAAAGCTTCATCAGATAATTTAATTTGTTGATCTAAATCTAAATCATCTTTATAAAAAGAGATACCGAAACTCATTGTAAATTTAATATCAGACTCACCAATATGTAATGTTGTCCCTTCTACAGATTTTCTTAATCCTTCTATCCTTCTATATATATTGTCTTCATGATTTTTATTATCTTTTTCTTTTAATAGGAATATAAGGAATTCTTCACCACCAAATCTTAAAACAAAGTCTTTTGAACTTTTAAAACTTGATTTTAATTTTTGACCTGTTATTTCTAAAACTTTATCACCTGTGTCATGACCATAAGTATCATTTACTTTTTTAAAGAAATCAATATCACAAAAGATAACATCAAATTTATCATCACTAATATGAACCATTTTTTTAATTTCATCTAAAAACTTTCTGTTTCGTAATTTAGTTAAGGGGTCTTCATATGTTTTTTTATAGTTTTCTTTATATGTAGATAGTAGATACATTATATTAATTATTAGAGAAATTGATAAAAATCCCCATAGAATAATTTCTTTTGTTTCCATCTTTATACCCCTACATATATTTTGAACTATTATAACGTTTCATTTTTTTGTAAAGTTATTTATTTTATTAAAGTTATTTCAGATCTTTATGTTAAAATTATCAAAACTAATGGATGGTATTATATGTTCTTTTTCTTTAATATTTTTCCGTATATATCAATATTCTCATTAACAGCTTTGGTTTTTATAGGTTTACCTTTAGAATTCGCAAAACATTATTCTATTTTAGAGACAGGGATTATATTGTCATTCTTTTATTTAGGAACAATGGTGACACCATTTTTATTTTATAGAGTAATGATAGGATATATAACTACAAGAATATCTATTATTATGAATATAACTGCAGTCTCAATATTATTTATATCTTTGTATATAGATAATGGGTTGTATTTGTCAATGATTTCATTATTTCTATTAGGTGTTGGAAAGAATGTTGTATTAACTTATTATGACTCGAAAGTAGTTGGAAAGAATTATCATATTTATAGAGCAATAGGTTCTGTGGCATTTGTAGGAACAGCATTAGGGATAGGATTAGATTATATAGAGTTAAATACGATTGGAATAATAATTACACTTATTTTCTTTATTAATTATTTCTCTATTTTATATATGAAGAATGAAGATGGGATAATAGCAAGTAGGAACTTCTTTGCTATAAAAGAAATTATAAAAAACAAGTTCTTTTGGCTATCAATATTATTTCATAGAATCGGTATGGGGATATTTTTATCATTTGCGGGAATATTTTTAGTATATACATTAAATTATACTGAATTAGAATTCTCATATATGTGGATTTTAGCAGCTTCTTTAGAAGGTTTGGTCTTATTCTTCTATATTCAGTTTCTATCACCAAAAGACTACATTTTAATATCAATTAGCCTAACAATAGTAAGATTCCTTTTGATATATTTATTTCCAGAATATTATATAGTGTTATTAATATCTCAATCATTACATATATTTTCATATGCGATATATCATGTCAATATATTAAAAGTTTTAAATCAAACATTTAAGGAGAGAACACCTATTAATATAAAGATATATCATTCAATATCTGAAGGGTTCGCATTATTTATAGGAACAATCATAGGGATATATATCTCAGATAAAGAATATTTCTTTTTAATTTTAACTATTTTCACTATAATTAGTTTAATATTATTTTTAATATCATTAAATAAAGAAAATATGTCAGTAAATCAATAGGAGCGATTATGAAAGAAATAAAAGTAAAGAAGTTATCAAACGGAATACATAATGTAAATGGGAAGTATTATTTATGTACTTTTTTAGAGATTGATAAGTATGGAGAAAATAGATTCATATTTCAAAAATTTGACATAAAAGGATTTCAAAAAAGTAAAAATAAAAAGGTCAATGATTTTGTAGCTAAGTTTAAGTTAACAGTTATTGATGATTCTACTTATAAAATAAAAAAAATTGAGTTTTAACCTATCAAATATAAATAAATCGAATTACTAAGGTAAAATGAAAACAAAAAGAGGGTATTATGAATTATATAGATAAAACAAAATCAGAAGGTGAAGAAATATTAAATTATTTTAATGTAAGTAGATATATGTATTGGAATTCATATATTGCTTTCTTTTTAGGTATATTATTAGTGATTGTAGGGATAGTGTTATCATTTCAAGAAGAAGAACTACTACCAAGTTTAAATTTAATATTTATTGCTGGAGGATTCTTTACTGTTTTTATGGGAGTATATGTATATTTAACATTATCATCTATCAATATGGGAATAACAAATAAAAGAATAGTTATTAAGACAGGGATTGTAGCTATAAATACTGATGAGCTAAGACTTAAAGCAATTGAGACAGTTGAAGTTAGTCAGGGTATATTAGGAAGGTTAATGGGTTTTGGAGATGTTCATATAACAGGTAAAGGTAATTCAGAAGTTTTATATAAAAACATTGATGAACCTTTAAAAGTTAAACAAATTGTTGGAGGGATTGTCTCAAAATATGGAGACAATAGCATCTAATACATTAACCAAGCATAGAAGTGATAGTCTTTAGATAAACTATGTGTTCCTATGTTAGCATCCCAATCAGCATTGTGGATGTAGTCCTTAACTCTCATTCTATCTTTACCATTAACTATCTTAGCAAGACCTTTCTTCAACGAAGTTGGAACAACATAGTAATCTCTTGTATATTTAAATGGGATAGCTTTCCCATATACAAAAAGAATATTCGTTTTCCATTTAGACGGTCTTACTCTTCTTGGTTTTTGTTCTAAATATTCATCAAAAACTAGATGTTTAGAATAAAGAAAAGAAAGTGTTTTAACTTCTTGACAATTTTCAATTAACTTATCTGTGTAAGCATCTCTCCAACCAAGTAAGAAATAAGCCTCTCTTATTGATGTTGAATAAACCGATTCAACATATTCTCCATAATATGGACGAACATCTTCAATAAATCTTTTTACCTGTATTTTAAAAATATCTACATCAGAACTATATTTGTTTTTCTCTTCTACAATTTCAGAAGAAGATTCTCTCCAAAAAGTTTTTTCTAATGCTTTTATTTTATCTTTTAAGATATGTTTTCGGGCTTGTCTTTTACGACGAGTGCCTTTGCTATCATATCCACCTAATTGTTCTTTCCATGTTCCGTTCATTTTTAACCTCTCGGTTGCTATAGATTAAAGTCTATCGACTTTGAGCAACCTAATAATGAACGCCGAGTGCCTTTACTGTTTTCATTTAAAATCCTTTTGTTTTTTTAAGTGTTATCATTATAGCTATAAAAACTTATATATAGCTTAAATCCCTTTTTCTAATCGTCTTGTTGTGAATATGTTATCATTAATAGACTTATTTAATTTAATTTTATCAAATTTTAAAATTGTTTTATGTAAAACTCTTTTCCCTTTTTTAGTAGTCATAGACATTTCATCTGGAAGCCATATCCCATTTTCTTTATGTAATTTAGATATATCTAAATATTTCTTTTTACCATTTCTAAGAACATTAATAGCTCTAACTAAAACATAATTATCTTTTCTAATAATAGCAATAGTTTTCACATATCCTGATTCTTTAATAACTTTATTATTTCTTGGTGTTGCCTCAATCATCCAGGCTGCATGACCTCTTACTTTAATATCTTTAATTAACTTATAATCATAATCTTTTAAATCTCTATCAGTCATATCAAAATATGAAAAATCAGAACCCATAAAACTTGAAGATTTATCTGAAGAAGGAATCCTTTTTACTTTTTTCAAAGCAGGAAGATATAGCCATTGGTCATCATCTTTTGGTGCTGCATCATAATCATATGTTAAGAAAGCTGTATTTCTAACATCAGCTGGAGATTTAAAAAACATAATTTGATATTTGTCTTCTCCAAAATCTTTACCAAATGTTTTTAAACTTCTTGATCTTTTTTTACCATTTTTATCAATAAGTATCATTTTCATATCTTGCTGTAATGTTTGACCATCATCTCGAGAATCAACTTTTTCCATAATTGCTCTTGCTTTACTATCATCAGCAATAATCGTGCTTGTTAGTAAAGTTAAACCTATTGTAAAACTAAATAATATATTTTTCATTTTAAAACTCCGTAATAATGATCTGATTATATCATAGTTGAGTTAATGAAAATAAGTCTTACTTAAGTCTAATTTAGTTTTAAAAATTATTTCATCTTTTGTAATTGATTTAAAAAAACAACTTTCATATCCTGTATGACAAGCCACTCCATTTTGTTTAATAAAAATTAAGATAGTATCTTGATCACAATCAATGAAAATTTCTTTAACTTCTTGAAAATGTTTAGAGACCTCTCCTTTTTTCCAAATACGGTTTTTGCTTCTGCTAAAATAATGAACATATCCTGTTTCTTTTGTAAGATTATATGCTTCTTCATTCATATATGCGAGCATAAGAACCATTTTATTTTTATAATCTTGAATAATTACAGGAAGAAGTTCGTTTTTTTTCCAATCAATCATATGAAGTCCTTTTTTAATATTATTATATCATTAATTGTTAATATTTATATTTCTACCTAAATAGTCAGAAATATATGGAACACCTTGAATATCTAGTTCTCTTAATATTTTTGATTTATTATTAAAAATATTAACAAAGATTAAATGAACTCTATATCCATTTAACTTATCTGAATTTAATAGTTTTATACAATGTGAACATTCATTTATATCAACAAAAACATAAATGTTTTCTCCTTCACCATAAATAACATCAACACTTTTTGAGATTAGTTTTTTTATTCTGATTGATTCATCTTTTTTAAATATGAATTCATTCATATTTTGAGAAAAATATTTCATTTCATTAGTAGCATTTATTGTAAAAGTAAATAATATGGTTAATAACAATATTTTCATATAATATAATCCTTTTTCTTTTATTATAACTTAATATAACTTAAAGCAAGATAAAAGGTTCTTTTATGTATAATAAAAGAAAAAGGATAGTAAGTGAAAGAATTGATTTGGAAAGATAAAAAATTATGTAGTTGTATCTGTCATGTTGAAGGCTTAAATACAATGCATATGATGCCATGCTGTAATCTAACATATTTAAAATATTTAGATAAAGATAAAAATCTAATTGATGAAAAATTAGCAGAAATATTTAAAGATGAAGAATAAATAGTTTTCTGAGAAGTAGTCTTATAACAATATATGTCATAAATTAATGATATATAATAAATTAAAAGGAAAGAAATGGAAGTTTATCCAATATATGAAATATATATAAACAAAGAAACAGATAATATGGTTTTTAAAAAATACAATGGAATCAAAAATACACATTATCATTTATTCATTCCACTGGAAGATAAAATGAAGCAAATGGAAAAAGGTGAGTTTGAATATTGTAAAGGACGAGCACATATTATTAGCAAAGAACAACTACTATCCTATTTTAAAGATAGTCATAGAAGAAACAGAAAAAAATTAATCAATATGATTGAAAAATTAAATGTAAGGGATGTAGAATGATAGAACCAACAAAAGAAGAGTTAATTTCACTTTGCGAACGAGCAGTTGTTCCCTGTGAAGAATGGCAAGATAGAGATTCAGCAATTGCTCAATCAAATGTATATGATATATATGAAAGACTGGTTTGTGATATTCCATATACTTTAAGAGTTGAAGAATCTACAATTTGGATTGATTTTGAGAAACCAGATGAAGAAGGCTTAAAAAGATTACACTCTCCACACATGGTATTAAATATTGAATCTGTTGAAGATTATAGAGAAAAAGTAGATCCTGAATATGAAGATGAAATGTTTGAACCATATCCAATTTCATATGAAGAGCAAGATTCTGGATATCTACCAACAGAGAAAAGACTTTCAGAAGGTAATTCTGAAGACTGGTATTAGAATGGTAAAAGAAACATTTAAAACAACCTCATTTAGTTGGGGTAAACACTATACAGAGTTCTTTATTGATTCTGAGGACATGAAAGTCCATAATAGAGAACAAGGTCTTCCTAAAACTAGTTTATTTTTAGAAGATGGAGAATATGAGGTTATTATTTCTGATAAAGAAAAAGTGATTTCAAAGATTACTTCATTCTCAAAAGGAATAGCTAAATTAAGTGGAACAGAAGAAGAGAATCTATTTTTAGAAAAATATCAAAAATCTAAAGAACATGTTAGATCCTATACATTATCTAATGAAGAAATAAATTTTAATTTTTCAAAGAACTTTTTAGAATTGAATAAATTTTTAGATAAAGAACTATTTGTCTATTTAATAAAGAAAGAAGAATCTTAGATTCTTTTCTCTTCCTATTTGGATAGATCTTTAAAAAACAATCTATTTGTGTTTTCTTCAATAATTAATTCTAACTCTTTCTCATCTATTTCAAGAATTTTACTCATTTCTGTTAATATCTCTCTCGTAAAAGCTGGTTCATTTCTTTTCTTTCTATATGGTTCAGGTGTAAGATAGGGAGCATCAGTTTCAATTAATAATTTATTTAAAGGAATCTTTTTAATATTCTCTCTTAAGTCAGTGGCACTTTTATAAGTTATTACACCACCTATCCCAAAATAAAAATTATACTTTTCTAATTCTAAAAGTTTTTCAGAACCAACATAGCAATGAATAACTCCACCAACTAACTCATCTTTATATTTCATAAGTGTTTCAACCATGTCATCATCTGTATCTCTAGAATGAAGTATAAGCGGTTTTTTATATTTTATGGACAATCCTATCTGTTTCTCAAAAACTTCCTTCTGAGCCATCTTTATGTCATTAATATCGGCACCTTTGGGGATTCTAAACCAATCTAACCCACATTCTCCGATAGCAACACATTTTTTATGTCCAACTTGGCTTTCAATCAAATCAAAATCAAAATTATCTAATCTGTTTGGGTGATGACCTGTGGCAAAATATATATCTGAATGTTGTTCAGTTAAATTAATCAGTCTTGTCATATCTTTTGAATCAATAGCAGGAATAATAAATTTATTAATTCCCTTATTTCTCGCTCTTTTTAAAACTTCATCTATATCAGTTTTAAATCTTTTTGTGTCTAAATGTACATGTGTATCTATAATCATTTTTATTTCTCTTTTCTTACAAAATTTATTTTGTTGTTTTATTACTTAAATTATATCATAAAAACCGTTAGAAAGGAATATGAATTTAAATCATTTTTTATCTTATAACAGTTTAATATTCTTTTTAAAAGAATAATCTCAGTCCAAGGACTTAAAATAAAGGAAAAAAGATGAATATAGAGAAACTAGAAAAATTAAAGGGTGACTTAAAAAATATTATAGAAGGTTTAATGGATAAATCTGTAGAACAAAGAAAAAAAGACATAGAAGGTTTAGAAGAATCTATGGAAGACACTTATCTAATTTTAAAACAAAGCATATCTGTTATAGAAAAGATTTATTTAAAGGAAGAAACACCGGAGCTAACAGCTATACAGAGATTTGAAATTGAAGAAGATTTAAATAAAGGTATAGATGCTCCTATTAAGGATGAATATAAAGATAGTTTAAAATCTATCTTACTATTTTGTCAAGCAGGAGATAAAGATATTAATTTAGGTAAAACAACATTCGTTGATGTTATACTTAGAATGCATAAAATAATGTCTGGGAAAGTTTTGCCAAATAGTGAAGAACTATTAAAAATTAATGAGGAGTTAGAAAAAGAATTAAAAGGAGAGTCTTAAAAGCTTCTTTTCGAGAACCTGTATAGGTTCTCAGAATAGTATCTTGAATAAAAACCCTTAAAAAGGGAAATTAACTACCAATTTACATTAGTAGCTATTTTTTTAAGTTTGTTAATGATAATGTTTCTCTCTGTTTTATCATTAACATTCACTTCATCATAAACTTCATCGGAAGCAAATTTAATCCATGAATCCCCATTTAAGTCTTTATCTTTTATATATGAAAGTGATGTCTCACCTTCTGGTAAATCTACTGTTTCTACTTCATTAGTAGTGATATTTTTAAGAACTAATGTTCTGGGAACAAATCCTAATTTAAACTCCCCAGGAGTCTGATCAATGTAGATTTGTGCTGTAATAATTTTTTTGTCCATTTTCTGTCCTTTTAAATTTCTTTTTTCATCAATGTTTCTGTTGAATCAGCAAAATATACTTCCATATTAAAATGTTTTTCATAAAGTTTTATTAACTGATTATTGTCTAATCCTCCATCATCATATGGATTACTGGTCAGGAAAAGTGTTGTTGGAGTATATTTAGATGATTTTATTTCATCTAATATTACCTCATCTAATATTTTTGAATAACCTTTGCCTCTAAATTCTTTATAGATTTTAAATAAAGCAATCGTTACAAAGTCTTTTTCGAATGTTAATTGAATTTCTCCAACCTTTTCATTATCCTGAATAATATAATATTCATGATGAAATAGAGAGTGACTATCATAAATAGTATCATCCTCCATATAGTTAAATTCATTTAGTTCCATTTTCTTTCCTTCGTTTAATTTATAGAATAAAATCTATGACATGTTATAGGACTCATTTATCAAATATACCTATTATAATATTTTTATTCTAAAGATTATTATATACTTTTTTAGCTTTAAATTAGCTGAAAAATATTTAAAAAAAAGAGGTCTATTTTAAGATTAATATAAGCTAATTATGGTATAATTAAGTAAGAAAAGAGAGAGGGAAAAAACAATGAAAATTTTAACAATAGGCTCAATTTTACTACTACTTATAACATATCATTTATCAGCAGATACAATGATTGAGTCAGAAGAAGGAAGTTATTTCCTTCAATCAAAATAAAGGAATATAATGACAGTTAGAGAAGCATATAAGATAACAAAATTTTTTAAACATGGACACTTTAGTTATCCACCGTTTTGTATAAGTGAAATCACAATTAGAGAGTATCAAAATACAGTTCAAATAGGCTCTCCAATCTATGATGTAAATTATGTAAGAATTACAAAAAGGCAATTCTTAAAGCAAAAAGAAAAATTTAATTTTAAGCTAACTTATTCTTATGATGATTTTAAGGAATATTTTTATGGTCGAAAATTATATCTTACCTCAATAGGGCTTGTGTCCGAAGAAGATTATTTCTTAGCAAAAGATACTATTGATAATTTAAAAACAATTCCAAAAAAAGAGTTATTAGAAGATACACTTTATCTTTCGGATAAAGGAAAAGAGTATTTTTATATAAAAAGTCATAATGGGCAAGTTTATGATAAAAAGTTAAAGAAACAAATTTTAAAAGATTCAGTAAGATTAGTTCAAGAGGTTTTTTAAAAATAAATAGATATAATTCATTTAATAAAAAAAGGAGTCTCGTAAATAATTGATGTTTTAACATCAATAGTAGAGAACAGTCAAAAAGACTGTGGTTAATAAATGAAAAAAATTATATCAGTAAGTTTATTGTCATTATTTATGACATCAGCATGGGCAGATACATCTTTAGAAAATATAGATGTAGAAGAAGGGAATGTAGTTGCTTTAAAAGTAGGAACACTTGGACTTGGAATAGATTATTCTATTCCTGTCGATAATGATTTCTCTGTAAGATTTAATCTAAATGGAGCGACTTATTCAGAAGATGACATTACTGTTGATAACATTGATTATTCAGGAGAGTTAAATCTTTTCACAGTTGGTGCTTTACTTGATTATTATCCATATGAGGAGAATACATTTAGATTAACTGGTGGAGCTTATTATAATGGAAATAATTTTAAAGGTTCTTCAAGACCAACAATATATAGAGATATAAAAATTGGAGAGAATAGTTATAATGCTAATGTTATAGCAAAATTAGATGCAGACCTTGATTTTAATCCTATTTCACCATATATTGGTATTGGGTGGGGAAACAAGACAACAGTTCAAAAAGGATGGGGTTTTTCTCTTGATATAGGTGTTTTGTATCAAGGAGAAGCTGAGGTTAATTTAACACCAGATATTAATCCTCTTTTAAGAGGAACATTTGTTGAGACAGAGATTAATAGAAATATTGAAAAAGAAAGTAAACAAATTATAGAAGATATTCAAGGTTATACATTTTATCCTGTCATAATGATGGGTGCAAGCTATAAGTTTTAGTATTTTATAGAAAATTCTTTGTTTTATTTAACGAAGGATTCTTTCAATATCCATAAGATAGAATTCTCTATCTTCAGTATAATCAGGATTATAAATTATAGACTTATATAAATTTTTATCCTTTCCTTCCTCAATATATTTAATTTCATATTTCTTCTTTGTTTTAAAAAAATCTTTCATCTCATTAGTAAATTCAACACCATCTCTTCCATCAGATCTTAAATATATGTTTCTATCAGATTTAATTCCTCTCATATCATAAAAAGAATGCAGTGTCATGAAAATGTCTCTTTTTTTAAATATTTCGGATAATAAATATTTTTGTGAAGAATCTAAACGAT
>Ga0256824_10000962_pt1 | contig 11135 bp, 9 predicted proteins | sample CV67metaG_FD_191570 | JGI IMG/M metagenome (GOLD analysis project Ga0256824, IMG submission 191570) | Hydrothermal vent microbial communities from East Pacific Rise, Pacific Ocean - CV67 | ecosystem: Environmental > Aquatic > Marine > Hydrothermal vents | place: Pacific Ocean: East Pacific Rise...
GCCTCTGTAGGAACTGGTGGTACATTAACTGGAACAGGTGAAGCACTTAAAGAAGCTATCCCTTCATTGGAAATTGTTGCCGTAGAACCTTCTACTTCTGCTGTACTTGAGGGTGGAGAAGCAGGACCACACAAGATACAAGGTATTGGGGCAGGGTTTATCCCAGAAATACTCAATACAGAACTCTATGATGAAGTCTTGGCCATAAGTAATGAAGATTCATTTGCCATGGCACAAAAAGTAGCAAAAGATGAAGGCCTACTCATCGGTATTTCTGCAGGTGCAAACTTACATGCAGCACAAATTTTAGCAAACAGACCAGAAAACAAAGGCAAGACCATAGTCACTATCCTTTGTGACACAGCTGAACGTTATCTATCCACGGAACTCTTTGAGGGATAAGCACTTGCAAAAATCATCTTCACCAGCGCTACTTCTTGAAACTATAAAGTGTGAAAATGGCATTATTTCTAACTTAGCATACCACCAAAAAAGATGTGATAAAAGTAGAAAAGAACTTTATAATACTACAGATAGTTTAGATTTAGCGTCTGTCATTTCTCCACCTCAAAGTGGGCTTTATCGTTGCCGTATTATCTATTCAAAAAACATACAAAGTATAGAATACATCCCTTATCAAGAAAAAGAAATACAGAGCATCAAGATTGTTTCCTCCTCTTTAGACTACCATTTAAAATATGCTGATAGAGATAACTTCACTATGCTTCTTTCAACACATACTGATGCAGATGAAATACTCATAGAAAAAGATGGCTATCTAACAGATACAAGCATCGCTAACATAGCTCTATATGATGGAGAACAATGGGTCACACCTATGCATCCTCTTTTAAAAGGTACTATGCGCCAAAAATTATTAGATGAAGGTTTTTTACACACTCGTGACATAAAAAAAGAAGATTTAACCCACTATACCCAAGTAGCTTTAACCAATGCTATGATAGGATTTAAAATCTTAAAAAATATAAATATTATTCAAAGTAGCTAACATGACCATTAATCTTTTACAAACACCTGAATATAAAACACTCATGAAGTCACATATTTTTCAAACGATTGAATACCTTTTTAGTAAGAATCAAGAGTTTGCAGTAGCCTGTGAAATAGCCCATGTCTCTTTTTCTCCTACGTTACCTAAAGAGATAGAAGAATCATTTCAAGAAACTGTCCTCTTCATTATCAGTGGATATGCATTTGAGAGTGCAAGTATTGATAAAGAGTATTTTTCATTTGAGGCAGGTTTTGGTTCAGATAATTTCGGTGCAACTGTCACTGTACCTTTACTAGCAATACATCAAGTGTTATTAGGTGAAAACCCTATTGTATTTAACTTAGCAAGATATGAAGAGGAAAAAAAGAGAGAGGCAACTTCCAAGAAATCTTCAATGGAAGCGCTTTTAAATAATCCTGAGAATAAAAAACTTCTCAAGAAAAAATAGATTAACAGTGACCTGCTAAAACATAATTGACTACTTTATCTACATAAGCATTGTGCTTATTTTCCTTAGAATATACGATAAAAAACTTACGTGTCATTGTATATCCTCTAAGTCTAGCTTCAAAAAGTTCACCATTGGCAATTTCATCCATCACTGCATACTTAGATAAAATAGATACCACTGGTTTTTCTGGGTTTCTATCACTCTTCTTAAGTGTTTGGAGTACGGTTGTTGTATTACTTACTTCAGAAAGTACGTTAAAACTCTTACACGATACGCCTAATTCTTCAAATACTTCAGAAACAACACGTCTTGTGTGTGAACCTTCATTACGACAAATCCAATTAAACTCGTAAAGCTCTTCTGTTTTAAGTATTTTAGCAATAGGGACATTAGAAACGACGATTAATTCATCTTCTAACCACTCTCTATAGATTAAATCATTATCTATTACTGGTGATTCTATAAGACCAACATCAAGCTTTCTGTCTTTTAATTTTTGTACAATTCCATCACTCACATCAATATCAAGATTGATATCATTATTAATCGCTTCCCCAATAGTATTCAAACATTGTCCAGGGATGATGTATGTACCAATAGTATAAGAAGCACCTAATCTAAATGTAATTTCTTTGTTAATGATTTTTAAAATATCTTGTTCTGAAGAATGTATCTCTTTTTCAAGTCTAGCTGCAATTTTATAGAGCTCTTCACCTTCATTGGTAAGTTTAATACCATTCTTTTTACGTTCTATGACTTTACAAGCTAAATATTTTTCAATAAATTTAATTTGTTGTGTGACTGCTGGTTGAGAAATCCCTAACTTAGCAGATGCTTTCGAAAAACTTCTTTCACGTGATACAGTTAAGAATGTTTCTAATTTTACAAAGTCTTTTAACATTTGTGTTCCTTACATATACGATTACTTGATTATGTATCAAGTTAATAAAATTATTATATCAAATTATACTTAAGTAACCATAACCTATTCTTATTAGAATGATTTTATTTTCTTTAAAATTAATTTTTATATTTTCTCAAAAAACTGATTATGTCACTTCTAATCATTTAAAAGGTATAATTAATATACTAGAGGAGAGAGAAAACTTTATGGAAACAATTTTAAATGCACTAAATCCCTCACAAAGAGAAGCAGTAGAACACATTGATGGTGCTATGCTTATTTTAGCAGGTGCGGGTTCAGGAAAAACAAAAACACTAACAACAAGACTTGCTTATTTGGTAGGTGAGGTAGGTATTGACCCCGCAAATACCCTTACACTTACTTTTACAAATAAAGCCGCTTCAGAAATGCGAGAACGTGCACTTAAGCTCATGCCATCTCGTGTTTCTTACCCTCCTTTGCTTTGTACTTTTCATAAATTTGGTCTTCTTTTTTTAAAATTCCATATAGAAAAACTTGGACGAAGTAATGGCTTTGTCATTATAGACAGTGACGATAAGAAACGTCTCATTCGTGCTATTGCTAAAGAAAAAAAGATAGATTTAAATCTTGCTTTTATCGCTTCAGAAATTTCAAAATATAAAAATTCTATCCTCTCTCCTGAACTTGTACTTGAAAAAGCAGAACTACCTGACTATAAAAAAATTGCCTCTATTTACGTGGATTATCAGAAAAATATAGAAGAAAACAACCTTGTAGACTTTGATGATTTACTTATGCTTACATACAAAATACTCTCTGAAAATGATGATTTACGTAAAGAGACAAGTAACCGTTACAAATACATTATGGTAGATGAGTACCAAGATACAAACGAACTTCAATTTCAACTACTAGAACTTCTCTCTTCTGAACATAACAACCTATGTGTTGTAGGTGATGATGACCAGAGTATCTATGGGTGGCGTGGTGCAAATATACGTAATATTCTAGAATTTTCAAATAATTTTGAAACATGTAAAACTGTTAAATTAGAGACCAATTACCGCTCCACAGAACCCATCTTAAAAGCAGCAAACACACTTATAGAACATAATTCTACAAGACTAGGGAAAAAACTTACTTCCCACAAAGGTGCGGGTGACGATGTCAAACTTTTACACTCACTTGATGAATCTATGGAAGCTAAAGCTATCGCACATGCTATACAGAAACTACTTGATGAGGGTACTGACCCAGATGAAATAGCCGTACTTTACCGTATAAATGCTCTTTCACGTTCATTAGAAGAAGGTTTTTCTAAAGCGGGACTTGGTTTTAAACTCATTGGTGGCATGCGCTTTTATGAACGTGCGGAGATTAAAGACCTTATTTCTTATTTAAGGGTTCTCTCTAATCCTCATGATGATTTTTCCCTCGTACGTATTATCAATAAACCCAAACGAGGTATAGGGAAAGCTTCTATAGAAAAACTCCAGAAAGCTGCTTTTGATACAAAAGATTCACTTTATGGGTATGTCCAAAAAATGACTCTAGGAGAAGTAGACACTATTGTAAGTAAAAAAGTGTCTACTTCTTTAGCTCAGCTGGTACAAGATATAGCATTTTTGCAAGAAGCTTTACAAAGTGAGCTAGGTAACTTCATCACACTGTTTGAAGAACGTATCAAACTCAAAGATCACTATGCAGGTATGGTAGATGGGATGGATCGTATTTTAAATATTGATGAATTCTACGGATACTTCAGAGATGCCATTATCAAAAATCCAGATCTCACACTCGATGAGTTCCTCAATGACATCTCACTCCAATCAGATCAAGACCAGATAGAAGAGAATGCCATTACGATTATGAGTATTCACGCGGCTAAAGGTCTTGAGTTTGAACATCTTTTTGTCATAGGTTTAGAAGAAGAGTTTTTCCCTCTCCTTGGTGAGGGGTGTAATATGGAAGAGGAGCGTCGCTTAGGCTATGTGGCTATTACTAGAGCGAAATCTGACCTCACACTTTGTTACGTAGACAGTCGATTCTACAAAGGTCGCCGTAAAATGATAGACAAAAGTCGATTCTTAGGAGAAGCAGGACTTATACAAGATACAAGTCTCAAGATAACCAAGCAAGCCGACTTTAAAAAAGGTGACTTAGTCAAGCATAAAATCTTTGGCATCGGACGTGTACAAGCTGCTAACAAGTCAGGTAAAGAGTATAAGTTACTCATTAATTTTGGTGGGAATAAAAAAGAGATTTTAAGTTCTTTTGTACAATCTATATAACGTAGGGTGTTGTCCCCTGACAACACCTTTTTAAACCAAATTATTTTGGTGTTGTGATAGCACAACACCCTACAGGAAAAACATTGAACCGATTATTTGTCGTAAACAAACCAATATTCAGAACATCTAACGGCTATATGGGCTACGTAAAACGTAAGTATAGTACTAAAAAAGTGGGCTTCTCTGGTACACTTGACCCTTTTGCTACAGGTTGTCTCATCGTTGCAACAGGTCAGTACACCAAACTGTTCCAATACCTCAACAAAACACCTAAAAGCTATAAGGCTACCCTATGGTTAGGCGCCAACTCTCCAAGCCTTGATATAGAGAAGATAGATAGCATTAAAGAGATAGAAACTTTCGATGAACAAACCATCAAAGAAACTCTTGCTTCACTACAAGGTAAACTCACCTATTACCCACCAAAGTTCTGTGCAAAAAAGATAAACGGTAAACGTGCCTACGAACTTGCACGTGCAGGTGAAGAAGTCGCATTAAAAACGATTACTTCTACCATCTATGATATTAAGCTCATCAACTATAACCACCCTTTTGTGCACTTTGAAGCTAAAGTAAGTGAGGGTACATATATACGTAGTTTAGGTGCATTAGTAGCAGACAAATTAGGCGTTGATGGTGCACTTTCAAGCCTACACCGTATACATGAGGGTCAATTCTATTATAACAATGAAAAAGCCCTTAACCCTTTTACCCATTTATCGCTACCATCAAATACTTATACCGGAGATGAAGAGTTTATGGAACTAGGGAAAAAGCTTGGTGTAGAGTACTTTGAAATACAAGATGAAGGCGTTTACCTCATTGAGACTTCTGGGTTCTTTTCTATTATCGAGATAATAGATAATGAAGTAAAATATAGGTTTAACCGTATTCCAAAATTTGAGGGAAACTAAATGTATAGCATCAAAGCACACGCAAAAGTAAACATTTTTTTAAAAATAACGGGACATAAAGAGGGCTACCATACCCTACTCTCTCGTTTTATGCGTGTGGAAGATTTGTATGACACCATAGTATTTGTACCTTGTGCATGTGAAAGCTTTACCATTGAAGGATGTGAAGGTGTATCATTAGAGTCTAATACTATCTACAAAGCCTATAAAGCACTTAATGACCATACAGGTGACCTTGACATCCTGAACTTCTTTTACAAGCATAAAGTAGTCGTTACTAAACGCATACCAAGTCAAGCAGGACTGGGTGGTGGTAGCTCTGATGCTGCTGCGTTTATGCGCTTGGTAAAAGAAGTATGTAACCTTATGTTGACTACGGAAACATTAGCGAAGATAGGTAGCACAATAGGTGCTGACTTGCCTTTCTTTATCTACAACTACCCCTCAGCCAATGTAAGTGGTTTTGGAGAAATAGTGGAACCTTTTAATGAAGACCCTTTAGCCTTAGAACTTTTTACTCCAAATATAGGGTGTGATACCACCGTCGTCTATAAAACATTCAAAGAACATTTACTAGATGATATCACCCTATGTTCATTTACAGGATGGGAGAGACTAGACTCTAAGACGCTTCTAGAGATGATAGCTGCCCCTATCATACTCAACGACCTCTATGCTGCTGCAATCATAGCTTACCCCGAGTTAAAAAAAGTAGCTAAAGAGGGATGGTACTTCTCCGGATCAGGAAGTACCTTTTTTCGATTATCTTAAGTAGCTAGATATGTTTTAATTGAGTTAATAAGAGTATTAAATGTTTCTTTATAACGTGCTATATAGCTATGCAATAATTCTGGTTTTTTATAGATAAGATGTTGATGTATCTCGTTGATAACAATATGCATCTCTTTTGCACCTATCGTTCCAGTAAGACCTTTCATATCGAAACATAACATTTTAACTTGGGTAAAACGTTGTTCTTTGACGAGTTTTTCAAACAAATTATCACTCTTATCATAGGCATCCATGAACTCTTTGAGTACTTCCTTATAGAATACATCATTCTCTTTCATATGTTGTAAACCATCTTGAATGTCAAGACCAGGAAGCTTCATAGGTTTTGTTTCTATAGTTAGATCAGGCTCTATAATATTTTCTTCTTTAACTAAAAACATTTCTAGGGCACTATAAAGTTTTTCGATACGTAGAGGTTTAGGTAAATAAGCATTCATCCCCGAGTCAAACATCTTGGATATTTCATGTTCAGAAACCAAAGCAGTCAATGCTACAATCGCTACGTTATCAAAGCGATTATCATTACGTAAAAGTTCAGTTGCTCTGTATCCATCCATCACAGGCATATTGATATCCATAAAAATAAAATCGATTTTTTCATTGCACTTACGCATGAACTCTACAGCTTCTTTACCATTATCTGCAACATGCAAAATCATTTCTGATTTGCCCAAGACACTCATAACTACTTTTTGATTGATAATATTATCTTCAACAATCAATACACGCGCACCTTTAAATGTTTTAAAACTTTCGAGCCTGACATTTCGTGTATCCTTAAAGGTTTCACGGTAAATAGTTAATTTAGGTATTTCCTCTTCATTCACGGTATCTAAAACTTCTACTTCTTTATGTGTATACAGTTCTACCAAAGTATCAAATACATATTCTTGTGTCAATGGCTTTTTAAGGCTAATATCTATCACATCGTTTAACCTAGACTGTTCAGAAGAGAAGAGGTTATCTAAACTAATAATCTTTAAATTTTGTGATTTCTTAGTCGCCTTTAGTGACTCTAAAATTTTATAATTAAAGAGTGTATCACTTAGCGCCACAATATCATACTGTTTAAAATTTGGCATAGACTCAGAAAACTTCTGAACACTCAAAACATTCACTTCTGCTCTAAAGTAGGCAAAAAGTTTTTCTGTTGCTGCTGCTGCATTTACATTAGTATCAACAATGAGAATCTTTTTACTCACTAGCCCTTTATTAGGTAAACGATATTTCCTTTTCTCTTTATTTTTTTCTTCTATAGGAATAGTAATCACTAAATTATTACGCCCATTTTCACAATCAACTACTAAGAGTTCACCATCCATTAGATGCGTCAATTCTTTAGCTACAAAAAGTCCTAAACCAATATAACGTCGTGACTTTTCATCATAGTAAGAATCAAAAAGTGTTTCTCTATCTTCTATCACTATATCTGCATCAATCTGAAAGCGTAATTGTAATCCTTCTTTTAAACTTGATAGCGTAATGACGTCTAAGTTTATCTCTTTACTTTTACTATTTTGTATAAAATACTCAAGTAAGTTTGTTAAAATTTGTCCCAAGTGTAACGAGTCTGCCAGCATAAATCTTGGGACTTCTTTATCTATATTGAAAACCAGTTCTGTATCATTTTGTTTATACGTATTATTAAGTAATCCTGCTACTTCATTCAGTACATGATTAAAATTAAAAACTTCATTTTGGATGACTACTTTTTTAGACTTTAAACGCAAAAACTTTATAAGGTCTCCAGTCACATCCAATAATTCATTTTCATTATAAATGACTTTTTCCATATCTGCATACAAAGGTGTCTCTTTTACTTTTTCTGCTATTTTGCTCGTATGGTTCATCGTCTCTTTTGCGATAGTATGGATATTTTCACCCATACCTGAAAGGACTTCATGTTGCTTCTCTTCTAATCTTTTATGTTTAGATTTTATTTTTTCATGTTCTACTTTTAAACGTCTGATTTGATCTGAAGATAAAAACATAAAAAGTACCCCGATAATAGCCAAACCAAAAAGAGCAATCCAAAGTGTATCATCTTCTTTTTCTACAATGACTTCTCTGTCTACATACACTTTTTTTTCAATGATTGAAACAACCGGTTTAGTAACAATTTTCTCTTCTTTTTCTTCTATAATAACTGCATTTGGAAAATATTCTTTGAATTTCATATAGTTTAGTGCTAAGGCATCATCCCGTTTATAGGGTCCGACTTTTAATACATATATTTCATCAACCTTTTCTACGGTAGTTTTCATTTTTTCAGATACATCTATAGTATTATATATAGCTTGTTGTTGTACTAAACTCTCTTTATCTCCCTGTGCTAATACGATAAAACTGTCCGTTGCTATTGCCGATAAGCCAATAGAAATCCATAACATTATAATGAGATGTATCTTATGCATGTTTTGATCCTAACTTTTTAATTTCTGTTTCTATATGTGTTTGTTTCTTTTTAAGGTCTTGTTGTTTATTACCTAAATGAATTATCTTTCTTCTACTCGCAATAGAAAGCAGTAACCCCACAAGAGACAAGAGTAACAACGCTAACCACTGTAATCCAATCTCATCAATAAAAGATAGTACTGTTTTCTTTCCTTCTCTAGGTAGTAACACTTGAGATACTTTATGCTTATTGATGATGCTGGGCGTAGACTCTTTATAATCTATAAAAAAAATGTCTTTAAATACCGGTGTTAAAATAATCAGTAATTCATTGCGTAATTCTAAAGAGTGAATCGGCTTTATCACCACCATATGGTAACCGCCTAACATCTCTATATCTAATTGTAAATTGTATTTTTCTTCTAATGTACGAGTGATTGCGTTCTCGATGAAATAAACTTTTAACTTAAGTAACTCATCTTGTGCATTGATTTCATTTTTACTATGATGCACAATAAGTTTTTCAGAAAGATGTTGTGATGCAGTATATTCAGCAAATAGCAGTGTCATAGTGCAAAATATCCATATAAGTAATCGCATTATGGTACCTTTAAATTTATAGAATGTAAGAGGTATTAAATATTTTTAAACTATTATCTTCTATAGTGTAACATAATTTAAATAGGTATATCTCTTAAAAGATAAAATATTAATCTAATAATAGTTATAATAAAAGAAAAAAGAGTTATTGATGTCTACACTAAAAAAATACCCCGATACATTTGATGAACTAAAATCCCAAGTGCGTGAAGCTGGTCTACTTGATCGTGTACCTGTACGTGGAAGTATTGAAATGCTTGCTGTCATTGCTTCTATGATAGTTGCACTCAGCACTGCTCCACTATGGAACCCTATTCTTTTAGGGTTATTTATAACACTCATCATGACCCGTTCAGTTTTTGTTTCACACGATGTATTACATACACAATACTTCAAAAATAAATCACTTTCTAAAAAACTTAGCTATCCTTTTTCAGCATTTATACTCTCTAACTCTTCATCATGGTGGGACTATAAACATAATGTAAATCATCATACATATTGTAATGTTATTGAAAAAGATGAAGATATCCGTGCACTGGATGGTGCATTTACACATAATGCCAAAGGAAACAGTCCTTTTTTAAAAAAATATAAGCATATCGTTTTCTGGGGAGCACAGTTCTTTATGTTTCCTGCATTTATTGCCCAATCGTATAGCTTTGTAATTAAACGTAAACTATGGGGCGAGTTTGCACTTATGCTTATGCACTGGCCACTTATTTGGGGAACGCTTATTTATCAAATCGGTGCTCTTAATACACTTATTGTTGCATTGACTGTAAACTTTACACTTTCACCTTGGCTCTCTTTTGGTTTTATTACCAATCATCTAGGATGTGAAACATTCAATGAAGAAGAAGCCAAAGATTTCTCATGGATGGAACTACAAATGAGAGGAAGTCGTTCTCTCTCTGGTGGCGCAGTTATACATTGGTTTTATGGTGGGCTAAACACCCAAATAGAGCATCATCTCTTCCCCAAAGCACCTCGTTTCAATCTCTTAAAAGTACAAAAAATGACAAAAGAATTCGCAAAGAAGTATGATATTCTATATTTTGAAACGACACCACTCATGGCGTATGTACAAATAAATGACGCATTAAAAGAGTATTAAAAGTTACGCTATAATAATTTAAAAGGAGATAATATGGCAATCACAGAAACAATCAAAAATCTACTTGGAAAAGTACTTTCGTTGGGGACACCTCCTGAAAAAAAAGTACTATATAAAGAAGTCATCAAGCGTAAAGCGCCCAAAGAGAGTGCCGAGAAGCTTATGATAAATGATATTAAAAACTCTGTTAAAAAAGTTTTTTCTACTTCGGATGGTATTGAGTTTTCTAGAGGTGCACCTACCCCTCCTGTTAAAAAGGTAGCAAAAAAGAAAACCCCTGCTAAAAAAACTGCCAGTAAAAAATCTACAACGACTAAAAAGAAAGTAACCCCTGCTAAAAAGACTACTACAACTAAGAAGAAAACGACTGCAAAAACCAAAGCCACTGAAACAAAAACCACAACAGCCAAAAAATCTCCGGCTAAGAAAACGGTCAGTAAAAAAGTTGTAGACAAAAAAATAGTAACCAAAAAATCTCCCGATAAAAAAGCAACTGTCAAAAAAGAATCAACAAAAAAAGTAACCACTAGTACGTCAAAAAAGACTACGACCACAAGTACGAAAAAACCTGCCACTAAAAAACCTGTTAGTAAAAAAGTATCTGAAACAAAATCTACAACTGTAAAGAAAAAGCCAACAAAAAAAGCCACAGAGAAGAAGATAAGTGTAAAAAGTGCT
>Ga0256824_10000963_pt1 | contig 11133 bp, 9 predicted proteins | sample CV67metaG_FD_191570 | JGI IMG/M metagenome (GOLD analysis project Ga0256824, IMG submission 191570) | Hydrothermal vent microbial communities from East Pacific Rise, Pacific Ocean - CV67 | ecosystem: Environmental > Aquatic > Marine > Hydrothermal vents | place: Pacific Ocean: East Pacific Rise...
TCTACCACCTAATAAAACATCTACTTCAGCAATAAGCTCATGCTTTTGCATTAAGTATTTATTTTCTTCTGGAGTATTTAAAGTATAACCAAGTGCAGCCATACCTCTTGGAACTATTGATACTTTATTTACCTTTTTAGCACCTTTAGTTATCTCAGCCATTAATGCATGTCCTGATTCGTGGTATGCTACTATTTCCCTCTCTTTAGGAGATATTCTTCTACTTTTCTTTTCAAGTCCTGCAATTTGTCTTTCAACTGCTTCTTTGAAGTTTGCATTTGTTACTTCTGTACCATTTGCTCTACCTGCTAAAAGTGCAGCTTCATTTATAATATTTGCTAAATCTGCCCCTGCTAAACCTGCTGTCATAGTAGCTACTTCTCTTAAATTAACTTCATTTGATAATTTTACATCTTTAATATGAACATTTAATATTTCTATTCTACCTTCTAAATCTGGTTTGTCTACAAGAACTTGTCTATCAAATCTTCCAGGTCTTAAAAGTGCTGGATCTAGTACTTCTGGTCTATTTGTAGCTGCTAGAACGATAACTGGTGCTCCATCAGAAGAGAAACCATCCATTTCAGCTAGAAGTTGATTAAGAGTTTGTTCTCGCTCATCATTTCCACCCATTCCACCTGATGCTCTACTTTTACCAATTGCATCAATTTCATCTATAAATATAATAGCTGGTGCATCTTTTTTTGCTTGTTCAAATAAATCTCTAACTCTAGAAGCCCCTACTCCAACAAACATCTCTATAAAAGAAGATCCTGTTACAGATAAAAAGTTTACATCTGCTTCACCAGCAACTGCTTTAGCTAAAAGTGTTTTACCAGTTCCAGGGGGTCCTACAAGTAATACACCTTTTGGTATTTGTGCACCTAAATTTACATATCTATCTGGAGCTTTCAGAAAGTCAACTATTTCAGACACTTCTTCTTTTGCTTCTTTATTTCCTGCCATATCTGCAAATTTTACATTTGGTTTTTCTGTAGAAATAGTCTTTTTATTTCCACCCATACCAAGCATTCCACCACCCATAGACTTACTCATTTTTTTAGCTAAAAATGTCCAAATACCAAAAAATATTAATAGTGGTAATACCCACCCAAATAATAAATCACCTAGTGGATTTTCTTCATTTATACCACCATAAGGTATTTTTTTATCTTCTAATATAGGAATAAGCGTGTTATCTGGAAGAACCCTTCTAGCATTATATGAAGTTTTAATTCCATTTGATGTTCCAGTTGCCTTTACTGTTGTATTACCTATTCCAACATAATCAATTTGCCCTGTTGAAATTAATTGCTTTAAATCACTGTATGATACACTTTTATTTTTTTGTCCATAAACAGCCTGCGTACCATTCACATTCATATCATCTTGTGGAAATAAATTTTTAAATACCATTACTGACAGTAATGAAAAAATTACAAATACTATTATTGGATTATTGTTAAAAAAATTATTGTTATTATTTTTATTATTATTTTGCTGATTACTCATTGTTTGCCTTAGTTAAAACAAATGTTATCCATTCATTTTTTTGTATTTTTTCTTTTACTATAAATTCTTTATATTTTTTAGTAATTTTATCTTCATATTTGTCTAAAATACCTGATATAATTAATATTCCATCATCTTTTAAAATCTTTTTTAGATCATTTTTAATAAATACTAATACATCAGCCACTATATTTGCCACAACTATATCGTATTGCTTAGATGTTTTTAGTGCTGAACCTTCCCAAGCTTCATTATATAAAGTATTATTTAATTCAAAATTTTCATTTGCATTTGTAATAGATACAGGATCAGTATCACATATATCTACTATTGCTCCTAGTCTTGCTCCTGCAATTGCAAGTATTCCACTTCCTGTTCCAACATCAATTAAGCTATCATTTTTATTTACATATTTACTTATTGCTTGTAGACAGGTGTTTGTTGTTTCATGATGACCACTACCAAAAGCTAGTGCTGGATTTATAAGAATATTTACTTTATTATCTTTTTTTTCAACCCATTTTGGATGAATAAAAAACTTACCAACTTCTATTGCTTTTATTGAATCTTGATATACACTTATCCAGTCTTGATTTGCTTTTTTTTCTAACACAATCTCACATGACAATTCTTGGTTTAAAGCTTCTTGAAGTTGAGTTGTAAAAAACTCTACACCTTCTTTTATAGTATCAAGTGGTTCTTCACTTCTTACAATAATACTCTTGTCTAACTCTTCTAATGCATCATCACAGATACTTGAAACTAGATCTAAATATAACTCAAAATGATTATTTGGAGCTATTGTTAATTCATAATAAAATTCTTTCAATTTATTATTACCTTTATTTTTAAATAGTTAAGATTATATCTAAAATCTAGTATTATTTTCTTTAACTTAAAACTAATCATTATTATTTAAATAAGATTTATTCATTTATAGGTAGTTTTATTGTAAACATAGCACCTTTATATATAGAATTATCATATTCAAATTCAACATTATCAGCTTTTATACTTCCGTTCATTCCTTTAGATATAAGCTCATAAGTCATATACAATCCTAGTCCTGTACCTTTTGACTTGTCTTTTGTAGTAAAATAAGGTTCAAATATTTTTTTAATAATATTTGAGGGAATGCCACTTCCATTATCTTTTATATTAATAATTAATTTGTTATTTATTTTATTTGCATCTATTATTATTAATTTATTCTCAATATTACTTTCTATTAGAACATCTTTCGCATTATTACAAATGTTCATAAAGCATTGTAATAGTTCATTTTCAAAACCATTAATTTTGATATCATCATTTAAATCTAAAATTAAATTTACTTTATTTGATTTTAATGTAGAATCAATAATATTAACCAAAGACTTTAGTGTATTTTTTATATAAAAATCTGCTTTTTCTCTATCTCCCATAATAAAGTTTCTAAAATCATCTATTGTTTTTGATAAATAACTAGTATTATCATTTATTATTTTACAAGATTTATCTATTTGCTCTTTATTTATATCATCCATCATTAATTTCATTTGTATATTACTAGATAATGTTAATATTACAGATAAAGGTTGTCTCCATTGGTGTGCAATATTACCAATCATTTCTCCCATTGATGCCATTTTTGATTGTTCAAATAATAATTTATCTTTTTCTTTATTGCCATTTATTTCTTTTAAAATTTGAGTCTTATATCTTAAAAATTGATTTTCAATTTTATTTAAAAAAATAAACAAAATACTTAGAAATAGAAGTGTTAATAATATGCTAGAAATTAATATTGAAATAACAGTATTTTTTAATCTTAATTCAAATTCATTTTTATTATTTTGAATTAATTTATCAATTTCATTGACATATATACCTGTTCCTAGATGCCATTGCCACTCATCAATATTTTTTACATACGATAGTTTTAGTATATTATTATTTATTTTATATTTTATAAAACAATCACTTTTAATATTTTTCATAGCTCTGTGAAAATCTTTATTATCTATTTCATCTTTAGCATTAGATAAAAAACTACCTTTATAATCTTCTATAAATAAATAATTTTTATTGTATGTTTTAGATAATAAGATTTTCTGAAGTAATTCATTTTGTATCTCTTTTTTAAAATCTTCGAAATATTCACCTATTCCTATAAATATATCTAACTCTTTTAAATACTTAATATAACCAATCTTTTCATACATCGTAATATTATCATTTGGTTTATACCAATACCATTTTATATAACCTTCATTTTTAGTTTTGGCAATATGAATTGATTCTTGTATCATATAAAAACCTTTTTTATCTTGTAACGATATCATATTTTTACCTTCATATTTTGGTGCAGGAGGTAAAAGTATATTTGTTCCTTTCATATCATATATAAAAAAATATCCTCTATTATTATCATATCTAATTGGTCTTATTGCATTTTTAATTCTTATTATAATATTATTTTTTTCAAGATTTTTATTTTTATTATAAATATTAAGAGATATATTATATGCATTATTTATTCTTTTTTTAAGTCTAACTTTCAACTTATCCAATGCAATATCTTTTTGATAATTTATTTGTTTTACTATTTCATTTGTTTGATTTTTAATTAATTCTTTTTTTTCTTTTATTAAATTAATTTTTAATTGCTTAATAGTTGTATTATATTTATTTATATTGTTGTTTATAATAATGTATGTAATAATAACAGAAAATATTAGTACCGCAGATAATGGTACAATTTTTATTAATCTTAATAATTCATTTTCTGTATATATTTTTTGCAATACTTTCCTTTTTACTAAGATTAATTGTATCACGTTGATACTTAATTAATAAAGTTACTTACTAAGTATTTTAAAATATTCATTACTTTGTTTAATATCAAGTAGTATCTGAGATTTTAAATCATTGTAAATTTCAAATTTCTTATTGTCCCTTAATTTATACAAGAATTCAATATTAACTTTAGTATTTACACTTTTAAGTTCATTGTTTAGTATGTGAGTTTCAATAGCAAATTTACCATCTGTTGTAACCCTATGACCAATAAAAGTTACACTTTCATATTTTATATTATTTATATAAGTATATGTTACATATATACCTGCTGATGGATACATGAAATCACTTACTTCAATATTAATTGTGGCAACAAATTGTTTAGCCCCTATTCCCTGACCTTTTATATGAAGCCCTGTTATTGTATAGTTTTTTCCTAATAGTTCATTTGCTTCTACAATTTGTCCAGTTGAAATCAAATCTCTTATTACTCGTGAATGTACTGCAATATCATTGTGAAAAAATTCTTCTATTACTATAACTTCTCCATTAAAAAGTTCTTTTAAAGTAGATATTGTCCCACTAGCTTTTGCACCAAATCTAAAATCAAATCCAACAATAATAGTTTTAAGATTTTTAAATTCTTCTTTTAGCAACTTTATAAATTCTTGTGAATTTAAATGTTTTATAAGTTGTAAATCATAAAAATATAATGGAAAGTTAGTATATTTGCCTCTATTCATTTTGGGAGTTAGATTAGCGTATGGTGTTTGAATTACTACAATCGCACCATTTTCGTCTAGTCTTTTAAACAATTCTTGATGGGCTAAGTGCATTCCATCAAAGCCACCAATTGTAATACTAGTAATATCTGATTTGTTTTTTGCAATAGAATAATTTGTCATTATTTATTTAATCCTTAGAAATATAGCATCAGTTTTAAAAAATGTATTTTAACATAATTATATTTATAAGTTTACTTCTTTTTTAAACTTACTAATATCTTCTTTATAGCCTAAAACTACAATAATATCATCTTCATCTATTTTATGATTAATCCCTCGTGATGAAAATATAAATTTATTTGATATCTCTTTATCTTGGATTCCTAAAAGTATTAAATTATTATTTTCAAATACATCAATATTATCTAGTGTTTTACCATTTAAATTACAAGTTTCACTTATTAATATTTCTTGAATATCAAGTGGTGTATTTTTAAATAAAATATCATCTAATATTTTTACTGCCATAGGTTTATGAATTTGTCTAAATATCTTAAGACCTGCTGTTTCATATGGATTTATTGTTGTATTAGCACCGGCTAGTTTTAATTTTTTGGATTCATTGTTATTATTACAATAAGATATTATTTGTAAATTCTTATTTAAATTTCTTGCACTTAAAGTAACAAACAAATTTTGATTAAAATTGTTATGCATACAAAATAATGTTTTGATATTATTTTGTATCCCAATACTAATTAATTCCATATCATCATAACATTCATAGTCATAGATATTAGAAGTATACATATCTTTCTTTACAAACTCCATGCAAGATTTATCTGGTTCTATTATTATAAATTCTTTTTTGTCTTTTTTTAACCTATATGCTAGTTGTGCAGCTAATTTACTATATCCAAATATTAAAATCATACTATTATCCTATGTGATTGAATATAAGTTTTAAATTCTTTTATTGTTTTTTCATAACCTATTAGTATTAAATTATCTTTTTCTTTTAATATTATTTTAGACTTATCAGGATTAAATACAAAATTATTCTTATCATTATCATGAATAATACCTAAAAAATTAATATTAAAATTAGAAAATTCAATTGAATCTAAAGTTTTATTTATAAAATCAGAATTTCCAAATATCTCTACTTCACTCATGATTGCACCTTTATAATCAACAAGTATATCATCAATAGCTTCATATGCAACAGGAGCATTTAAATACCCCAATGCAACATATGACGCCGTTTCATTTAATTCAATTAAACTAGTAGCTCCAGCTATTAGAAGCTTTTTCTTTACTTTTACTCTATTTGAACGGCTTATTATAGGAATATTGGAATTAACACTTCTTATAGAAAGAATAATAGAAAGATTAACCGTATCATCACTTGTAAGTACAACAACTTTTGAGATATTTTTATTTATACCAATTTTCTTTAATAAACTAATACTTGTAGCATCTCCATGAATTATATTTATTTTTGCATCTTTATTGGATTTTATTACTTCTAAATTATTTTCTAAAATCAAAAAATTATAATTGTTATCTTTTAAATTATCAATTAAAACTTGTGCTGTTTTACCATATCCACAAACTAAAATATATTTTTTTAACTTTTTAATTGTTGCTAATGTATTTGATTGTTTAATACTATCAAGTTTTTCTCCAATTGAACTTGTAACTATAGATGTAAAAAATGCAATAACAGTATAACTTGCTAAAATAAGTATAATAGTAGCTGCACGACCAGCATCACTAACTGGTGTAATATCACCATACCCTATAGTAGATACTGTAATAAATGACCAGTATATCGCATCAACAAATGAATTTATCTTATCATTTAGACCATTTCCTTCATATATATAAATAATAGTAGCACTAAAGAAAATAACTAATAAATATAAAAGTAATAATAATGTTAATTCAAGTTTTTTTTCTATAAAAACTCTTGTAAAAATATTTAGAGAACTTGAGTACTTAAGTACTTTAAATAATCTAAAAAGTAAAAATATTCTTAGTATTCTAAGTGGTCTATATGATGGAAGTATTGCTAGTAAATCAATAATTGAATTTAAAGAGAATATATAGTCAAATTTCTTTTTTGTTATTATTCTAACACTATCAAATAGTCTATATTTTATATTTAAAAATTGAGATTCTTCATAATCTTCAATAATCTGCTTATGCGACTCAAAGCTAACAGTAAGCCTTCCTATCCATTCTAATATAAAAATACCTACAGCAAAATATTCAAAATAATTTATGTAATCAGGTAATGTATGTTTTACCTCATATATAAGTATACCCACTGTACTTATTACCAAAAAAATCATTGATAAATCAAATATTTTCTTATGTTTTGAAGAGTTATTTATAAGAATATTATATAAAAATATTCTAAAATTTGTATGTAACTTTGACCCTTCTATTTTATAAGCAAAATTTACAACAATATTTTTCATTTTCTAATTGCTTCTATTTCTTTCTTTAGTAAATCAATATCAAAATTTAAATTCTTCGCTTGTGTTAATGCAATATTAATTTGTTTTTCATTAAAAGTTTCTATAATATTAAATATAACATTTATTAACTGCAATATTTTATAGACCTCTTTGGCTTCACCATTTAATGTATTTATAATATTTTTATTAATTTTCCAATGGTCAAGAACTAACACACTAACTTCTGTTGATGTACAGTTATAATATTTTCTTTCAATTTTATCTATATCTTGTGGATCTTTTTTTATTGTATTTAAAAATGATGTTATTTTATCTTCATTTTTTAATTCTTTTGAAATAATAAATTTTCCAACATCTTGTAAAATAAGAGGAAGATATATTTTTTTAAGAAGTTCAGGATTCTCTTTTCTAAGCCATGAACTAATGAATTTTAGCTTTAATGCTAAAAAGAATTTAAATTGAGTTTGGTCAAGTCCATATGCATCTACATTTGTTTCCAAGCTATCTTCTATATTATTTGACAATACCATTGAAATAGTAAAATCTACCCCCATAAGATATATCAAATTTTCAACGCTTTCTACTTCATTTCTAAAGCCAAAAATTGCTGAATTAACAGTTTTTAATAAACTTGCTATTACTAAAGGATCTGTACTTAAAATATCTACTAATTCTTCTGATGTTTTATGGGCCTTTGTTGAAAAAGTTAAAGTATCTAAAATAGTCTTAGATAAAGGAGCTAGTTTTTCTATTTGTCTTACTATTGTTTGCATATTCTCATCCCATTGCTTATTTTGTATCATAACATTTAGTTCATTAAAAAATGTTTTAAATTGTAATTTTTCTTCTTCTTTTATATTTTTATCAAATTCTAAGTAAATAAATATATTCTGGCAATTAGTATATACATAATCTATATATAAATTATTTTTAATATATGTTCTTTTAGTCATAAATACTATACTTAGTTTATCAATTTCTTTTGCTGATATTATTTTAATATTATTAGAGTTTAAAAATCCGCCAATTGAAGATATTATTTTAAATCTTCTGGCTACTTTTGTAGAATCTAAACATGAGATAAAACCACCTGTTATTTTATAATTAGTAAATTCTAGATTATTTAATATAAAATCTAAGAAATCATATAATGTTGTATTACAAGTGATAAAATTTTCAAATAGCTTGATATCCAAATAAAGTTCCTTTTAAGAATTGGTTAATTATACTAGTTTAAGTTTAAATTGTATTATAATTATTATATTAGTTTTTAAATTCATTGATTTTGTGTCATTTTGTAAACCCAAGTATACAAATCAGACATATCTTGGTATATTTCAAATATTTTTTCTAATATATTATTATTAAAAAAGTAATTATCTATTTCAAATTCACTATATGCAAACATTGCACTATATAATGATAAATCAATATGTTTATCTTCTTTATATTCAGATAATACTTTAGGTATGTTTTTATATTTTTTAGTAGGTAAGTTATAACCTTTTTGTTTTAAGATTTCCAAAATATTATTTAGCTCTATTCTTTTGTTTTCATTTTTAATATATTGCCTATAATGTTTAAGTAATTCTGGTTTAAAGTTTCTAATTCCTGTAGCTATAAAATAACTATCTTTTGTATAGTGCATATAAAATGATGCACTTTGCATACGATGTAATCCACTTGGATAAAATATTATTCCAATTTTACTTTTCATTGGTGTTTTATCTTTACTAAACCGAACATCTCTATATATTTTAAATAAACTCTTTCCCACTTTTGGAGTATATGTTATCATTGGATCAAGAATTTGTAAAGTTTCTCCCATATCAATACAGAAATTTTCATTTACTTTTTTTATTTCATCTTCCCAAATATATCTGTTATTTTCAAACCATTGTTTTGTATTATTTTGTTCAAGTTGTTTTAAAAACTTAATTCCTTTTTTACTAAAACCATTAAATACCATATTTTATCCTTATATTTTGGCACATTTGTATTTTATTTTTAATACAAATATTAAGTACAATATCATCATTAATAATACTTTTACTATAAGTATTTACATTCTTTAAAAGTATATTATTATTCAAAAAAAGAGTTTTGTCTTTATATATCAATTTATCTAAAAATTTATCATTTTTTATTGTTTTTTTCAAAAAAAGTCTTGTTGATTCAAATTCAATCTTTAAAATATTTTTTTCATATTCATTATTATTTTGTATATTTAAATCTAAGCTAATATTTGAAATACTTAGCAATAAAATTGCTCCAATAACTATAGTAAATAAAAGTTCTATTAAACTTATTGCTTTTTTATTTATGTTCATTAAATATTATATTTTTTGTTGAAGTTGTTTTATTGCCTAATAAATTATCATATGCAATATTTAGTTTTTCATAGTTGTCTTGTTTATTATTAGATATTATAATATTTGAAAAACCAGATATTATGATAGATATTATTATTAAACTTGATAAGACTTCTATAAGTGTAAAACTATTTTTTACCAAGTTCTATTGCTTTTTGATATGCAACTTTAATAGCTTCAATCATAGAATATCTTACATTATGTTTTTCAAGTATTGCATATCCTGCTGCTGTTGTACCACCTGGACTCATAACTGCATCTTTTATATTTGATGCTTTTTCATCTTTTAGTAATGCAGAAAAACCATTGAATAACCCTGCTGTTAAGATTTGTGCATCTTCTCTTTTTAGACCTGCATTAACTGCTCCATCTTCAAGTCCTTCAGATACTAGGGCTAAAAATGCAGGGCCACTTCCGGCAAGTCCTGTTGCAATATCAAGTTCTTTTTGAGTATTTAACCATAATGTTGTACCAATTGCATTAAATATTTCCATTGCATTTTCTTTTAAACTAATATCTCCTGTAATTGTTGTCATTGATTTTAATTTTGATGCAGCTAAATTTGGCATAGTTCTGATATATGCATCTGCAGATATATTACTTTTTAAAGATTCAATTGTAGTTCCAGCAAGTACTGAATATAAACTACTCGCCTTTCCACTAAAACTTAGTTGATCTAAAGAATATGGTTTAACACATAAAATTATATTTTTATTTGTAATATTTTCATCTTGTTTTAAAGTTCTAACAACTATAGTAGGTATCTCTTTTTTAAGATTATCTAATGCAAGTTTGTTTCTTCCTAATACTTCAATTTCATATTTAGACACAAGCCCTTTGATTAAAGCTTTTGCCATATTTCCATTTCCAATAAATGTTAATTTCATATTTTACCCTACTTATAATTTATTAATATATTTTAACATAAAAATCAAAAAAATAATATTATTGAATATTTTATGTACAATTTATAATAATTATATTTTATTATTATGATATACTTTTATTATATTATAACTATGGAGTTGAATAATGGCTGGCACAACAAAATCATTAAATGACCTAATAAAAGGTAATCAAAAATTCAAAGATGTACATTTTCCAAAATTAGAAGAAAAGTATGGAAAACTTGTAGAATATGGACAAAATCCACAAATTTTATTTATAGGTTGCTCTGATTCTAGAGTAGTACCTGATTTAATAGTAAATTCAAAACCAGGAGATATGTTTATATTAAGAAACATTGGTAATTTTGTT
>Ga0256824_10000964_pt1 | contig 11128 bp, 10 predicted proteins | sample CV67metaG_FD_191570 | JGI IMG/M metagenome (GOLD analysis project Ga0256824, IMG submission 191570) | Hydrothermal vent microbial communities from East Pacific Rise, Pacific Ocean - CV67 | ecosystem: Environmental > Aquatic > Marine > Hydrothermal vents | place: Pacific Ocean: East Pacific Rise...
GGTGTTTGTCCCATATAGCTGCATGAACCTTGTCTTCATAGATAGAAGACTTTTTGTGCATTGAAGTTGCAAATTCAGCTGCAATAGTTGGATGACATTTCTTGCAAGATGCAGTATCTTCTGCATTCGCAAATAAAATAGCGACAAGCCCTAGAAGAGTGAGTAGAGTTTTCATATAAACAATCCTTTTAATAATTATAAGTTGAAATTCTATCTTATTTTATAAAAATAGAGTTGATGTATATCAAGGGAGAAAATTATGATGACTCCCTAGTCCATCCAGCGAGTAGGGTCGTAGCCGTCAGTTGGGCGAAAAACCTCTTTTTGTTCGAGTGTTTTACTTAGTAGCAGAGTTCCCTTTGTAGGGGTAAAGCCAAACTTTTCATAAAACTTGAGTGCCTTTGGTTTGTGAGAAATATCTATGCAAATCTCGCTATAGAGTGCTCCCGCTTCTTGTAAAAACTGCTCCATCATAAATATGCCGACACCTGTTCTTTTAAACTTAGGAACGAGGGCAAAACTCAAACGTGGTGGCTCGTCTGGGTTGAGTTTTCTACTCCATATCGCCCCTGCGATTTCATTGTTTACAAGTGCATAGAGCCCTAGGTCTTTTCTTGTAAGTCCATAAAACTCCGTATATTTGAGTAGTTCATCACTATTACTTGGGTGGGCTAGTTTAAACATATCTTTTACTATTTTTTGCTCGCTTGAACGTAGGAAATATAACTCTTTACTCATTTAACTCTCCTATTTTTTTCTCATACTCTTCATTTATCTCTTCTAGTTCCATTGAGAGTTCTTCAAACTCTTCAAAGGCCTCTTCAACTTTTTTCTCTTCATCTGAAACAGTTTTTGATAGTTCCATAAGTGTAGCACTATCTCCTGCATTTGAAGCTTCTATGAGCTCTTGGTGGTGTAACTCAAGTTGCTCTTCAAGTTCCATAATGGAGTCTTCGAGTTTTTGTATTTTTTTCTTTAGAGGAGAGGTAAGTTTGTTCCGTTGGCGCACTAACTCAGCTTTGAGTTTTTTGTTCTCTTTATTATTTGATTTAGGTGCAGTTTTAACTACTTCTTCTCTCTCCTCTTCCTCCCAGCCAATCTTCTCTAAGAAGAGATCGTAACCGCCATCAAAATACTGGGCACCATCTTTAGCAAAGATGATGAGTCTGTCACAGACACGACGGAGTAGCTCCTCAGAGTGGGTTACAATAATAACGCTACCTTCAAACGTTTGTATGGCATTAGTAAGTGCCTCGATGGAATCCATGTCGAGGTGGTTGGTTGGCTCATCCAAAAAGAGGAGGTTAACCTGTCGTGCTAAAATCTGTCCAAGCATAACACGAGACTTCTCTCCACCTGAGAGCAGAGAGACTTTTTTGTCTGCTGCATCTCCACTAAACATCATCGCCCCACAGATACTTCTTATAACTTGAGTAGAGAGTTTTGTGTTTGCAGAGTGTATCTCATCTGTTACAGTTGCCGCTTCATGAAGTCGTGCAATATTTGTCTGGCCAAAGTGGGCAAACTCTACGGATGGATGAGAGTGAATCTCTCCGCTTAAAGCTTTGAGTTCGCCTGCTAACATGTTCAGAAGGGTTGATTTTCCTTTCCCATTTTTCCCAATAATTCCAATACATTGACCACGTTGAATGTTAAAAGAGATATCTTCAAAGAGAATTTTATCGGGAGTGTAACCAAAACTAAGTTTTTCTACCTCAAGCATAATTTTTGAGGGTGTCTCTTTAAAGTTGAAGTTAAACTCTAAGGAGTTGTCAAAGGCAAGAGAGTCCATTAGGTCCATTTTTTCTAACTGCTTGACCTTAGATTGTGCAAGTGAGGCAGTTGAGGCACGAGCCTTATTTTTGGCTATAAACTCTTCGAGCTCTTTAACCTTTTTGTCTTGTGCAACCTTCTGTTTTGCATAGAGTTCATCGTTGGCTGAGAGCTGCTCGTAAAACTTATGAGTGTCTCCTGCTATCATCTCTACTTTTTTACGAACTATGCCCATGGTATGGTTACAGACTGCATCCATAAAGTCACGGTTGTGGGTTATGAGAATGACCTCTCCCTCAAATGCTCTTAAAAAGTTTTTAAGCCAACGAAGAGAGACAATGTCAAGGTAGTTGGTAGGCTCATCAAGGAGCAGTAAGTTTGGTTCAGTTACAAGAAGTTTAGCGAGGTTGATACGAATCTGGTAACCCCCTGAAAAAGAGAGAGGGTCTTGTTCTAAATCCTCTTGTGAGAAGCCTAAACCAAAAAGAATCTTCTCAACTCTATAAACATCATACTTCATCTCATCTTCAAGAGCGAGTGCAGCCTCTTCTCGTAGCGTAGACTCACTAAAACTAAGATGCTGTTTGAGTGTGCCAATTTTGTAGTTTTTTGGGATAATAATATCGCCACTATCAGGAGACTCTTCCCCTAAAATAAGTTTAAAAAGAGTTGATTTCCCACTTCCATTTCTCCCAACCAAGCCAGCACGATTTGCAGCATTGAGTTTGAGGTTAAGTCCATGAAAGAGCTCTTGAGAAGCGAAGTTTTTCGCGATATTTGTAAGTTGTATCATAAGAATCTTTTTTTAATCATATTATAGCTTAAGCTATACCATTATAGTTAGTGTTATAATTTTTTGAACGAGGTTATTATGAAAAGTTTTAATACCCAATATAAAGACAGAGACTCTTTAGAAAAGTTTATTACCCAAAATAGGATTGATAAGAGTGCAAATACTCTTGTTCAGATCTTTAGTGGGAGTGCCAATAAAAGTAAAATCATCGCACTCTCAAGTATGGTAAAAAAAATACTTCCAGATGCTAGTGTAATGGGAACCACCACTTGTGGAGAGATCCTTGGTGGTAAGATATATGATAAATCTACTGTAATCTCCTTTTCAGTGTTTGACAAAACAGTAGTAAAGTCAAATCTTTACACAACACTCAATGCTAAAAAAGTTCTCAAAGATTTAATCCAAGAAAATACAAAAGTCTTAATTGTTTTTAGCGATGGGCTTAAAAGCAAAGCAGAAAAATTTGTTAAAGAGTTGCATTCATTAAAACCAGATATTCTCATTGTTGGGGGAAGAGCTGGTGATAATTATAAATTTAAAAAGACCTATGTTTTTGATGAAACTGTATATACAGAAAGTGGTTGTATTGTCGCTTCTTTGAGTTCTGATTCCCTTTATTCGAACAATGACTACATCTTAGACTGGACACCTATTGGAACTGATATGGTTGTAACAAAGGTTAAAGATAATGTTCTTTATGAGTTGGATGGAGTTCCGATTTTTGAGGTTTATAAAAAATATCTTGGAGATGATGTAATAGAGAATTTTCCTCAGGCCTCTTTGGAGTTTCCTCTTATTGTCAAAAAAGGAAATATTTTTATAGCACGTGACCCTCTTTTAAAAACTGAAGATAATGCTCTCATGTTCGCAGGAAACTTTGAAAAAGGAGATAGGGTTCGTTTTAGTTTTGGTAATATTGATGATATTGGAAGCTTATCGGAAGAGTATTTTGACAAGTTTAAAAAATTTCCTGCTGAGTCTATCTTTGTCTACTCATGTGCGGCACGAAAAGCACTTATGCAAGAGAAACTTGAAGATGAGATGAATGTTTTAGAATCCCTTGCTCCTACTGTTGGTTTTTTTACTTATGGGGAGTACTTTCATGCTGCAAATGTTATGGAACTACTCAATGTAACGACTACCTTTGTAATGCTCTCAGAGTCTTCTAACGTGGTTAAGAGAGTTTTAAAAAGAGTTAAGTCTAAAGAGACCGATGCTGTTAAACGTGTCTTAACACATCTCATTAAGGTCACAACTAAAGAGCTAGAACATATCTCTACTCACGATGTACTTACCTCGCTTTACAACAGAGCAGAGTATATTAAAAGAGTGGGACTAAAAATAAAAAGTGCTTCAAGGTACAAAGAGTATTTTGGACTCATCTTAGCAGATATTGACCACTTTAAGCTCATTAATGATAATTACGGACATATTGCTGGCGATAAGGTACTTCAAAAGTTTGCTAAAATTTTTACAGAGAGTGTTCGAGAAGATGACTTTATTGCAAGATGGGGTGGAGAAGAGTTTATTATTATAGTCAATTATGCAACTATTGATGACTTAGAAAAACTTGTAAAAAAGTTACAAAGAAGGATAGAAAAAGTCTCCTTTAGCCCAGTTCCAAGAGTAACAGCTTCTTTTGGTCTGACAGTTTTTAGTAAGGGAGATAGTGATGAGATACTCTTTAAACGTGCAGACAATGCTCTGTACACAGCAAAACAAAATGGTCGCAACACCTATGTTATAGGATGATTATTTTCCATAATATTTAAAGAGGTACTCTACTGCGGTAGCTTCATCTTTTTGCGAGATGGGTGCCTTGTAAACATCTCGCATTTTTACAACCATCTTTTTCCAGTATTTTTTGGAGCGTTTACCTTGGTTAGTGATGTAGCCAAAGGAGTGACACCATTGACAGTTTCTCTGCATAACCCTAAAGTTTTCGTCTATGACCATGGGAAAAGCGATGTTTGGAAGTTGTACTTTTTGTTTGTACTGCGCATTAAGAGTACTCAGTAAAAGTATGCTTAAAAAGAAAATTTTCATTACACAACCTCAATCGTGACACTATCTATGCCGTTATATCTGTATCCACCATGGTTCCATTGAATCTCTTTAGCAAAGGGCTGTTCTTCTCCAAGCTGGTTAATCGCTTTTGCCATGAGAGTAAGAGAACCTTTTTGCATAGGTTTAAAGGAGAATCGGAAAACTCTAAAGGAATACTTGGAGATTTGGGTGTCTAACGTGGCTTTGTGCCAAGTACGCCCACTATCTGTTGAAATTTGTACCGCTTTAATCCCGCTACCAGCATCAAATGCTACACCCTTTAAAACCACGTTAGAGGCTAGGTTGATAATACTTTTACTTGTTGGGTAGCCTATGAGTGACTTTACATTCATGGTTGTAATAGGCTTACTTTTGGGTGCCGCTTGTTCTGGGGATTCACATTCGCACTCATTATCAGGAATTCTGTAGGCTGTGTCCATGAAAAAAAGCTCTTTGTACTCTTTGGTAACTGTGATGTTTGTAAGCATCTTAACCCAACTATCGGAGTAGTTTCCAGGGATGACTAAACGTAGTGGGTAGCCGTTGAGAAATGGTAAATCCTCCCCATTCATCTCATAGGCAATGATGACATCATCTGCGATTTCACTCAGTTCTAGCTCTCGTACAAGGTTGGGTGTTTTGTAAAATGCAGCGGTGTCACTTCCGTTGAAGTGTATCCAACGAGCGTCTTTATGGAGTCCCGCCTTGTCTAAAATATCTTTGAGTCTTACCCCTTTCCACTTGGCACAACCCATCGCCCCATTGCCCCACTGAATGCCTGTAGTTGCAGGAGAAAATGCAGTCCTACTGTTACCACCACACTGTAGTACAGCGGTAATTTCAACCTGCTCATACTCCGATTTTAGTTGTGCGATAGAGAGAAAAAGAGTCTGTGAAACTAAACCATTTATCTCAACCCTATAAGCATCTATATCTAAGTGTGTGACTATACGAGGCATGTGCCAGCGAACAAAAAACTCATCGTTGGGTGTAATGGCTCTTGTAAAAGCATCTCTTGGTGTCTCCAGCAGAGGTGGTCTGTCAGAGTAGGTAATGAGTGGTCGCTTTTCAGGAAAGGCAATTTTAGAGACTTCTTGAGAATCTACTGGCTGTGTTGTGACTGCAGCAGATACTGAACTACTCAGAGCAACGGCTGAAGCTGCTAGTGATGTTTTGAGGAAATCTCTTCTTTGCATACGAATCCTAACGAGTTTTTTATCTATTTTAGCATCACTAAACTAAGACCAACTTTACCTTTCTCGTTATCTATGGAAATTACTTCTATTTGGGGAAGGTATTGGTTGAGAGAGAGGACTTCTAGAGGGTGTTTGATTCTTCTCTCACTCATCTTAGAGATATGAATCATGCCGTCGTTTTTAAGCCCAATATCTACAAAAGCTCCAAAATCTGCAATGTTTCTAACTACTCCTGAGACAAAACTTCCCTCTTTAAGGTTTTTAATGTCTGTCACTCCCTCTTTAAAAGGAATTGCAGGTAGCTCTTCTCTTGGGTCAAAGCCTGGTTTTTGTAGCTCAGTTATGATGTCACGGAGTGTTTGCGTTCCAATATTTAGCTCTAAAGCTAGATTCTTTATATCTATGTTCGTAAGTTCCAGTTTTTGAAGTTTTTGAGCCACGTTGTAACTCTCTGGATGTACTCCTGTATTGTCTAAAAGAGTTTTTCCATTTTTGATACGAATAAATCCAGCAGCTTGCTCATATGCTTTTTTTCCTAAACCTTTGACTTTGAGAAGTTCACTCTTAGTTTTGAAGTTACCATTTTCATGGCGAAAGAGCATAATGTTTTGAGCTATTTTATCGCCAATGCCTGCAATGTGAGAGAGTAGAGATGCCGAAGCTGAGTTTATGTCTACTCCAACGTGGTTCACTAGGTCCCCCGTGACATCGTGGAGTTTTTTACCTAAAAGTTTCTGGTCAACATCGTGTTGGTACTGTCCAATTCCTAAAGATTTTGGGTCAATTTTGACGAGTGTTGCCATAGGGTCACGAAGGCGTTGTGCTATGGAGATGGCACCTCGTATGGTTACATCGAGTTTTGGGTACTCCTCTTGTGCTAACTTTGAAGCACTATAAACAGAGGCTCCCGCTTCGCTGACTACAGTGTAACTTAGAGTAATAGACTCCTCTTTGTTAATACGAGCAAAAAACTCTTGTGTCTCTCGTGAGCCTGTACCGTTCCCTATGGCTACTGCGTTAACATGGTACTTTTTGACAAGCTCTAAAACTTTTCTCTTAGAGTTTTCATAATCATTTTTTGGTTGCGTTGGGTAGATAACAGCTGAGGCTAAGTAGTTTGCATTCTCATCAATAACGGCGAGTTTACAGCCACTTACAAAGGCTGGGTCAACCCCTAAAATAATTCGTGAAATGACGGGTGGAGTCATAAGCAGTTGTTGCAGATTTTTACCAAAAACAGAGATAGCTGACTCATCTGCTTTGGCTTTTAACTCTGTGTGTACTTCTCGCTCTATAGATGGCAATAGAAGACGTTTAAGACCATCTCTGTAAGCTTCAAAAAGAAGGGATGAGGAGCTAGAGGCATGAGATGGAATTTTGTAGCGCTTAATATTTTCCTCAATTCTTGCCACATCTGTGGTAATTTTAACACTTAACTCTTTTTCACTCACACCTCGCATAATCGCGAGGTACCTATGTGAGGGGATGTAGGCTACTTTTTCACTCTTGCCTGCAAGGTTTTGAAAGCTTCCATTTTCATTGAAGTTTTTTGTTTTTTTTGTTTCTAAAGAACCGTAGCGAAGCATAGAGTTACGAATGGCTTCACGCTCTCTTGGCTGGTCGGAGTAGCGCTCTGCGAGTATGTCTTGAGCTCCTTTTATAGCCTCATCAGCACTTGAAACTCCCTTTTTAACAAACTTTTGTGCCTCTTTTTTAAACTCCCCTAACGTGGTTCTTGCACTTTGTAGAGTGTTTGCCAAAGGAGTTAAACCATTTGCCATAGCAGTTGTAGCACGAGTGTTTTTCTTCTCTTTAAAAGGTCTGTAGATGTCTTCAAGTTGGCGAAGAGTCTCTGCTTCATTCACGCCACGTTGGAGAGCATCTGTAAGTGTTGCACGTTCCTTTATGAGACGAAGTACCTCCTCTTTTCTAGCTAAAAGTTTGACAGAGGAGAGGTAAATAAGCTCAAACTCCCGAAGTGTTTCATCGGTCGCACCACCTGTGAGTTCTTTACGGTAACGTGCAATAAAAGGGATGGTTGAGCCATCCTCTAAAAGTTTTAAAATATTTTGAATAGACTCTTTTTTGAGTGAAGTTTTTTGCTGGAGGAGTGCGATTAGTTTTTGCATATAGGGGCTAATTCTCTTTTTGCTTATTATACCTGCTCTTAACGCTTAATAAACCAAAATTATTTTTTGTGCTATAATTTGCTAAAGATGAAACGAGGAAGATGTTATGAATGTAGCTAGTTATAATTTTCAATCGCCATACTCAAGCCCTGTTCAAGTGGGTAGACTTGATCCCTCTAGTGTAAAAAAAGAGGATACTGAGGCTAAAACAGAGCAGAATGCAAAAGAGACTCAGAGTAAGTCTCAAACTCTAGAGGAGAACCCTGTCGTAGGTTCTCAAAGACTTTTAGATATATATGCTTAAACTATAACTACTCTGCTTGAGTAGTTGTAGTTCCCTTTTTTACTTCGTTTAATATCCAATCCCATTTGCCATATCCACTCTCTGCATTTATATGACCTGCATTTTTAAGGAGTGTCATTTCCATGTTAAGCATCTCTTGGAGCTGTTGTAACTCTTTTGTATCTATATAAGGGTCGTTAGTAGAGCCTATAAGCAGTACATCTTTGGCATAGAGTTTAGAGGGTACATCAACAGGAAAAAAGCTTTGAAGTTCTTCTATTTTGGCATTCATACTTGGAGGGGCTACTAAAAAAAGTTTCTCCACATCATACTTTAGACTCTGCTCATTACACAGATGAAACCATAGTGTATTGGCTAAAGAGTGGCAGATTACAATATCTGGTCTGAACGAGTTTAACTCATCTAAGAGCTCTTGTTTCCAAACATTTATGTTTGGAAAATCAAAATTGCTAAATTTTAAAAAACTTACAGTTCCATAATCTTTTGCAAGTTCTCCTGCCAGCCAGCTCTGCCAATGAGGGCTGTCGCTCCCTCCCCATCCGTGTAGTAATAAAATTTTCTTATGCATCTTTTTCCGTTTTTTTGTAATTATAGTATAATTGTTACATACAAGGATTTGAAGTGAAAAAAATAGTAGTTTATTTAGTTTTAATTGCTGTAGCAATAGCAGGCTATATGGCATACCAGAAGAGTTCAAAGCTCATTCCATTTTACCAGCAGTTGACACAAGAGAGAGTGGGTACAGAAGTGAACCTCCAGACTAAAGAGCAAGCCAAAGCTCATTTTGTGGGTGCAGCAAAGTGTCAAGAGTGTCATGAAGAGAATCACAAAGCGTGGAGTCACTCTCGCCACCCTCGAATGATACAAGACCCTCATGCAAACCCAGAAACTATGGTAGCGGACTTCTTAAAACTTCCAGCCGATGCTAACTTTGCTCTTAAAGATGCGGTCTATACTGTTGGTGGTAAATTTAAACAACGTTTTATGATGCGAAAAGACATTAACGGTACTGAGGATTATGTTCTTGGAAATTACCAGTGGAATGTTCAGACACAAAAATGGCAGGGCTTTAAGCCTTGGAAATACTGGTACAAAAGTGCCTATCCACATGACAATGAGCAACTCCCAACCTCAAGAGCTTGTGATGGATGTCACTTTACTGGTTTTATGTCCACTGAAAAACGGGTTGATAAGGGTATATCTTGTGAGTCATGTCACGGGCCAGCATCACAGCATGTAAAAAATCCAGAATCAAAGGTGTATTTAGCATCTCTTAGTGACCCCGTTCGTCAAAATGAGGTCTGTTTGCAGTGCCATATGCGTAACCGTGATAAACGTTTAGAAGACCACAACATGAGTGAAATTTATGGCGATGCAAGAGACTATCCATTTGGGTATGAAGCTGGAAAGCCTCTGAGTGATTATAAGATGGTAGCTCCCTTTGTTTTAGGGCAAGAGACAAAAGAGTTCTATGCTAATGGTATGGGAAAAAAGAACCGTATGCAGGGAAATGAGTTTGTGCACTCTATGAAGGGTAAACATGGAATTACTTGTATTAACTGTCACAACCCTCATACACTAGAACCAACAGCACAAAAAAACAGAGGCAATGCTCTTTGTATGGATTGTCATACATTTGGCTCGCCTATTGGGCCACATCAGAGCTCTTTAGAGAAGCATACAAAACATAAAGCAGACTCAAAAGGTTCACTCTGTGTAGAGTGTCACATGCCAAAAGTTGGTAAGCACACCGGAAAATCTCCTATAACAGTAAGAACACACTCTTTTGGTTTTGTAACGCCTAAAGAGACACTAGCTTACAAGATGCCAAAAGAGACAAATGCTTGTTATGCTTGTCATAAAGAGAGAGGCATGCAGACCCTTCAAAAAGATTTAGAAAATTGGGGAATGGTAGGTTGGGACAGACGTTAGTTATGCAACTAGCGCCTTAAAGTTTTTAAGAGTGAGTAGTTTTACACTCTCGCTTTTGAGTGATTTTAACTCTTTTGAGTAGCCACTTTTTGATACAAATACAAAAATATCTGCTTTAATATTTGATTTTTCACACTGTTCTTGAAGTTTTGAAAGTTCACTCTTTTTAAGTTTAGAGTTTGTATATTTGCAAGAACCCACAATAATTTTTCCAGACTCTGTTTTAGCATAAATATCTAACTCTATCTCGTTGTCCCAGTAAGTTCCTATCTCGACAATTTTATCATCTACAAAGTTTAGTTTGAGAAGTTCATGGGAGAGTTCAACAAATGGAAGCTTAACAAACTCACTCTCACGATTTGTAAATCTCTCACGAAGTTCTTTGTAATCCCCATCACGAATACCTTTAAAGATAGGAGAAACAAAAGCAAACCAAAATCTTAAAAATGGAGAAGTGAAAAAGAGTTTGTTTGAAACTGTCTCATTTTCTTTCCATGAAGTGAAGTGTTTACTCCCTTTTTGGAGTTTAATGATGCCACTATCACAAAGCTCATCAATGGCATTCATACCAACTTCTTGGGAAGTGTTTGCACGTTTAAAGGCTGTATGAGTCTTCCCATCGCCCATAGCAATGCCTGTAAGTATAGAGTGGTACAGAGGCATTCCTGTTGTAAGTTCTGTCACATCATTTCTGATGTATCTAAAGTCTGGAAGTATGAGAGACTCTATAAGCTCTAAGTTAGATTTTGAGGTATCCATATCGCCCCAACCAACACCACCAAAAACTGCAAATTTCTCAACAGCATCTTCAAAATTTGCAGGATTGTGTTCTTTGTAAAATGAGCGAAATTGTTCAAGTAGGGTTAGTTTGCTTAAAATGATAATAGAGCCTTTAGTTTATATGATAGAATTATACACTAAAAGGAAAATAATAATGTTAGATGGTACACAAAGA
>Ga0256824_10000965_pt1 | contig 11118 bp, 6 predicted proteins | sample CV67metaG_FD_191570 | JGI IMG/M metagenome (GOLD analysis project Ga0256824, IMG submission 191570) | Hydrothermal vent microbial communities from East Pacific Rise, Pacific Ocean - CV67 | ecosystem: Environmental > Aquatic > Marine > Hydrothermal vents | place: Pacific Ocean: East Pacific Rise...
GATATTATTATTGCAGTTGATGTGAGTGAAAACTTTGATGAAGATCTGGATGTGAACTCTTACTTCGTAGTTATGGGACAACTTGTAAATATTTTAATGAGAAAAAATGCAAATGAGTCCTTACAAACTCTTAGTGAGAAAGATATTTTACTTACACCAGATTTAGTAGGGTTTGGTGGACTTGATGCAGATAAATATGCGCAGATAATTCAAAAAGGTGTTGATATAGCTACTGCATCACAAGATAAGCTTCAAAAACTCTCTATATCTCCTGAAGCTTATGCTCTATACAGACAAAAGCACAGAAGTGTTCACAAACAGAGTGAAGTGATAATAGACGCCATCGAGATACAAAATCCAACCTATCTAAGTGACACATCTATAAGAAATAGAATCCATCAAAAGGTCGGACAAGCACTAGATAAAGATATACTCAGAGCTGACCTTTTACATATGTACAATATGATGATATTTGATAGTGTAAATTATGAAGTAAGGGAAGTAAATAATCTTAACACCTTAGTTATAAAAACTACTCCAAGTTGGGATAATCATGGAGAGATTCGTTTTGCTCTTGGTTTAGAAGATGATTTTTCAGGACACTCTGCATACTCTTTAAAAGTTGGCTACACTCTGTTTGGGCTAAGTGAGTATGGAGCAGAGTGGAGAAGTGACTTTGAGATAGGAAGATACGAAAAAGCCTATACCGAGTTGTTTATACCTCTTGACTCTATGCAGCGATACTATCTAAAACCTTCGATTGTCTATGGCTTTGCTAAGGATATTTTTGAAGCAGGTCCTCTTGGTTCGCAAGAGATTAGTAGTAGTCGTTATGGTGGAACACTTGCTTTTGGGGCACATGTGACAACAGACTATGAGTTTGAGATAGGAGTGTCACAGTTTAAAGATTATGTCTACCTACCTCTAAATACACTTTTAAGTCAACCAACCTCTTATAATTATGATGCTTATCCTATCTATGCTTCTATAAATATAGATAGTCTTGATAATGTAAATTTTCCTAAAAAAGGTATCAAAGCAGAATTGAAATGGACTAAGGAGATGAGTAGCTGGGGAAGTGATTATGATTATGATCAAATCTACTTTGACATAGAAAAACCTTTTACCTTCTACTCAAACAATATCACTCTATTTATGAAGTATGGAAAGTCATATAGAAAAGATAGTGTTAATAGACTCTCGGGAACATTTATACTAGGAGGACTCTTTAATCTATCGGGTTATACTCCTTACTCCTTTGTAGGAGATAATGTTGCACTAGGTGTACTTAAGTATACATACGAGATTAAAGATGGTGGTTTTTTTGGGACACTTAATGCTCCTCTTTATGCAGGTTTTTCTTTAGAGACAGGTCAAACATGGGATGAGGGAATGAGTTTTACACATAAAAATCAAAAATATGCAGGAAGTGTTTATGTAGCTGCTGATACATTTCTAGGTCCTTTGTACTTAGCTTATGGACACTCAATAGATAACGATAGTAGATTTTATTTATATTTAGGAGAAAAATTTTAATGATTAATACTTTAATAATTGGTGCAGGTGGTGTAGGTCGTGTTGTCGTACATAAATGTGTACAGAACAAGGCAACTTTTGGAAAAATAATCTTAGCAAGTAGAACACTCTCTAAGTGCCAAGAGATAAAAGAGGAACTTCCAAATGCAGACATAGATGTTTGTAGTGTAGATGCAGATAAAACGCAGGAGCTTATAGAACTCATAGAGAAGGTAAACGCAGACATTGTTATAAATGTTGCACTCCCTTATCAAGATCTTACTATTATGGATGCTTGTATAGCTACAAAGACACCTTATCTTGATACAGCGAACTACGAACACCCTGATGAGGCGAAGTTTGAGTATAAGCTTCAGTGGGAGAGAGGTGCTGCGTTTAAAGAGGCTGGTATTATAGGACTGCTTGGAAGTGGTTTTGACCCTGGTGTTACAAATGTCTTTTGTGCTTATGCTCAAAAACACTATTTTGATGAGATAGAGACTATTGATATTATGGATTGTAACGATGGAGATCATGGTTATGCTTTTGCAACAAACTTTAACCCTGAAATAAACCTTCGTGAAGTCTCAGCAGATGGTCGTTACTGGGAAGAGGGGAAATGGTTTTCTACTAAACCTATGGAAGTGAAAATGATGTGGGATTATCCTGAGGTTGGAGAGAGAGCATCATATCTTCTCTACCATGAAGAGATGGAGTCGCTTGTTAAGCATATCAAAGGTCTTAAACGTATTCGCTTTTTTATGACTTTTTCAGACTCTTATCTTACACATATGAGATGTTTAGAAAATGTTGGAATGTTAGGTATCAAAGAGGTAGAACACAAGGGTCAGAAGATAATTCCTATGGAGTTTTTAAAGACACTCCTTCCTGAACCATCATCTTTAGGGAAGAGAACAAAGGGAAAAACAAACATCGGAATCGTAGTAAATGGGATGAAAGATGGAAAACGAAAAAAGATTTATATCTACCAAGTAAGTGACCATGAAAAATGCTACAAAGAGGTAAACTCTCAAGCCGTTTCATACACAACAGGAGTACCCGCTATGATAGGTGCAAAACTTATCTTAGAGGGCAAGTGGAGTGGTCAAGGTGTTTTCAACATGGAAGAGTTCGACCCAGATCTATTTATGGATGAGTTAAACAAACAGGGACTCCCTTGGCAAGTCAAAGAACTTTAGAAGAGATAGAGACTCCTTACTATCTCTGTGAGGAGAAGCTTTTACTTAAAAACCTAGAACTTCTTGAAGATGTCCAAAAACGCAGCGGTGCAAAGATTATCTTAGCATTGAAAGGTTTTGCGATGTGGAGTACTTTTTCTCTTGTCTCAAAATATCTTCAAGGCTGTACTGCAAGTGGATTGCATGAGGCTAGATTAGCAAGAGAAGAGTTTACACTTCACAATAAAAACGCAGAGGTACATACATACTCACCTGCGTTTAAAGAGAGTGAGATTCAAGAGATAGCAAAAATCTCGGATCATATTGTTTTTAATACTCCTCAGCAACTCAAACGATTTATAGTAAAAACCAAAGAGATAAATCCTACTATCCAAATATCTCTGCGTTTAAACCCTGAGGTTTCATCCTCTCCAGTAGACTTATATAATCCATGCTCACTCTATAGTAGATTAGGGACAACCTTAGCAAACATAGACGAAGAAGCCCTAAAACAAGTCGATGGACTTAACTTTCATGCACTGTGTGAGCAAAATGTAGATGCTTTGGAAGAGGTCTTAGCTGTATTTGAAAAGAACTTTTCTAAATACTTCAAAAATCTCAAGTTTATAAACTTCGGTGGAGGACATCATATAACCAAAAAAGGCTATGATGTTGAGAAACTTATTTGTATAATCAAAGAATTTAGACAAAAGTATGATGTTGAAGTCTATCTTGAGCCTGGAGAAGCAGTAGCTTGGGAGACGGGGTATTTAGTCTCTACTGTTTTAGATGTGTTTAAAAATGGCATGAATCTAGCTATCTTAGATACTTCAGCAGAAGCACATATGCCAGATACACTCTCTATGCCTTATCGCGCAGAGGTGAGAGGTGCAGCCAAAGAGGGTGAGAAAAAATATACTTACCGATTAGGTGGCAACACTTGTCTTGCAGGAGATATCATGGGAGACTACTCTTTTGATGAAGAGTTAAAAGTAGGTGATAAGATAATTTTTGAAGATCAGATTCATTATACTTTTGTTAAAAGTACAACCTTTAATGGCATCAAACTTCCATCTTTAGTAATAAAACGCAGTGATGGTAAATTAGAACTAATAAAGAGTTTCGATTACCAAGAGTACAAAAATAGATTATCTTAAAAGGAAAGAGTATGATAGATGATAAAGAACGCTGGAATAAACGCCATGTCGAAAAACCAATGCGCCATAATGTTGAACCTCTTGTAGAGAAGTTTATATCTAAGGCAAATGTAGGAGAAGCTCTTGATATAGCTTGTGGGACAGGAAGAAACACTCACTATCTAGCAGAGAAAGGTTTTCTTGTAGATGCAGTTGATTTAAGTGACTATGCACTAGGAGAGATTAAAAATCTTGCTACGATAAAGAAAATAGAAGCTGATTTAGATACCTATAATCTAGCTGTAAACAAGTATGATTTAATAGTAAATATCAACTACCTTAATAGACGTTTTTTTCCTCAGATAAAAGAGGCACTTCGTAGTGGAGGAGTAGTGATATTTGAGACTTTTATAGTAGCTCATGGTGACTTTATACAGCCCTCTAATCCTGAGTTCCTTTTACGTAAAAATGAACTACTACATGCCTTTATAGGGCTTGATATTATCTACTATGAAGAAAAAGAAGAGATAAACCTTAGAGGTGAAAACACAAGAGTAGCTTCTCTAGTAGCAAGGAAAGTATAAACGCAGCTTACTTCCTTTAGAGTCCTTCTAAAAGAAGTGTCCAGAGTCTATCAACTTCCTTATCACTCAAAAAGAGTGTGGACTTGTTCTCATAAAGTTCTTTAAGTCCTTCTTTGTTTATACTCAATGTATGTGTGCAGTTATAGTGTGTTGGTAAATAGGCTCTCATAAGTGAGACGTCTCCATTTATTACTCCAGAGCACAAGAAACAGTAGAGTTCTTTATGAAGTCGTCCTTCATGTTCTAAAAGCTTGACATAGGATTCAACTGCAACCCGTTTTGGGTTTTGTTTATTCCACTCTCTTGAGGCATTATCAAGTAGTTCAAAGTAAAAATCACCTAGATTCTCTGCATCCTTGAGATGTTTAGCAAAAAGTCCACTAAAATCTTGCCAAAGTCTGAGAAGTTTATAATCATTAATCCATTTAAAACCTATGTGAATTACATCTTTAAGTCGTCCAATGGTACTTTTGGCAGATGGTTCAATCTCATAGTCAATCTTAAAGCCGATATTTATAGTCCCATGACGTGCTCCATAGAATCTGTAAAGGGTTTCTAAGCTTCCCTTAGATAAGATTGTTACTATTAAATCCTCATCCTTTACTTTGTTAAGATTTATGATGTAACCCTGCACTGAACACTCCCTAAATACACACTTTTTAAATTTCTTTTATAAAATACTACTCATATTATGCTTTTTTAAACCTTTAAAGTGTAGAATGTAATATCGATTTTCTAAATAGACTAAGTATCTTTAAAAGTAACTTAAATTTAGAAAAATTTATAGTGAATTACACAATTTAGGAGAAATAAATGGTTGAACATCATGATTTATTAAGATCATTCAAAGATAACTGTGGGTTTGGACTCGTTGCCAACATCAAAAATAAGGCTTCTCGTAAGGTCTTGGATGATGCAGTTACTGCACTAGAGCGTATGATGCACCGTGGAGCTGTAGCGGCAGACGGTAAAACAGGTGACGGAAGTGGTCTTCTACTTTCTATGCCAACTGAGTTTATGCTAAAAGTAGCTGAAGCAAACGGTATTGAACTTTCAAAACAGTTTGCAGTTGCATCTGTATTTACTAAAGATACAAAGCATATTGATATACTTGAAGAAGTTTGTGCAAATAATGACCTTAAGATTGTACTACGTCGTGAAGTTCCAGTTGATATTAATGCACTTGGTGACCAAGCGATAGCTTCACTTCCAAATATTATGCAAATCTTCATTACTCCTAACTCTATTATGGCAACAAACAGATTTGATGCACTTTTATACCTTTCTCGTAAAGAGACTGAGCATAAACTAATAGATGAGAGAGATTTTTACATCGCTTCTATGAGTTCAACAGTTCTTTCTTATAAAGGGCTTGTAATGCCTACTCATATTAAAGAGTTTTATAAAGACTTCAATGATGAATCATTTAAAATCTCTTTTTCACTTTTTCACCAACGTTTCTCTACAAATACACTTCCTGAGTGGCGTCTTGCTCAGCCATTCCGTGCCGTTGCACACAATGGTGAGATTAACTCAGTAGAAGGAAACAGAATTAATGTTGAGATTAAGTCTGAGTCTATTAAGTCTGATGTGTTTACAGATGAAGAGATTACTAGAATATTACCTATTCTTCAACTAAACTCTTCAGATTCTGCTTCAGCAGATAACTTTTTTGAGTTTCTTATTGTAAATGGTATGGACTTTTTCAAGGCTGTTCGTGCCGTAATCCCTTCAGCATGGCAAAATGCTCCACATATGGATCCAGAACTTCGTGCTTTTTATGAGTACCACTCAACAGTGTTTGAAGCTTGGGATGGTCCAGCAGCATTCTCTGTAACTGATGGTCGTTATATCGGTTGTGTTCTTGATAGAAATGGTCTTCGTCCTTCAAAGTACATCGTAACTAAAGATGATAACTTGCTTATCGCTTCTGAGTACGGTGTTGTTGATATCGCAGAAGAAGATATCAAAGAGCGTGGACGTTTACAGTCTGGTGAGATGATTGGACTTGACCTAAAGTTTGGTAAATTACTTAAATCAAACCAAATTGATGACTACCTAAAAGGTTCTAACCCTTATATGAAGTGGTTAAATGAGCATATGATTTATCTTCAAGAACATGTTGAAGAGCAGTACTCAGCTTGTGACAACATCACAGGTGATGCACTTATTAAACGTCAAAAGTTTTTTAATGTAACACAAGAGATAGTTGAACAAGTTATTGAACCGATGATTATTGATGGAAAAGAAGCTGTTGGTTCTATGGGTGATGACACACCTTTAGCTGCGTTTTCTGAGAAGCAGAGAAGTTTTTCTGATTACTTCAAGCAAAAGTTTGCACAGGTAACAAACCCACCAATTGACCCAATTCGTGAAAAAGTTGTTATGAGTTTAAATACTGGTTTTGGTGAAGTTCACAATATCTTAGATGAGATTCCTACACATGCACATAGACTTAAGTCAATTAGTCCAATTATTACAAACGAAAAGTTAAGAGTATTAAAATCTTTTGGTGATAAATCATCACCTCGTTATCAAGCTTTTTATCATAACACTACATTTTCAACTGCATACCAGACAGACCTAAAAGGGTCTTTAACTACATTGATTGCTAAAATCATAAAATCTGTTAAAGAAGATGGTACGAGAATAGTTATTCTTGATGATGCAGAATTTAGCGAAGAGAACAAGATTATTCCTATGGCTATGGCTATTGGGCGTTTAAATATCGCATTATTAAAAGAGAAAATCCGTCATCTAGTTTCTATGATAGCTGTAACAGGTGAAGTTATAGACTCTCACTCTGCTGCGGTTCTTATTGGGTATGGTGCATCGGCTATTTATCCAAATGTACTTTTTGCAACTGTTGAAAGTAAACTTGAGCAGTCAAAATCTATAAAACTCTCATCTCCAGAAGCTTATAAAGCTGTACACACTGCACTTAACAGTGGTATTCTTAAGATTATGTCAAAAATGGGTATTGCTACTATCGCTTCATATAGAAACTCAGGTCTTTTTGATGTAATGGGTCTTTCTAAAGAGATAGCACAAGAGTGTTTTGAGATGTCTCACTGTGCTATTGCGGGTCTTACTTATGAAGATATTGATGAACGTATTGAAAAGTTCCATAAGTCTGCGTTTAAAAATGATGGTTTCAAAAAAATATTCCCACTTAATATTGGTGGATACTATAAGTTTTATACTGGTCAAGAGCATCATGACTTTGGTCCAGCTGTTATTCACGCTATTCATGCAGTTGCAGATAGTGGTAAAAAAGAGGACTTTGATAGACTTAGAAACTTAGTAAACAATCGTGGTCTTAAGTTTATTCGTGATTTCTTTGACATAAAGTCAGATAGAAAAGCTATTGATATTTCAGAAGTTGAACCAAAAGAAGCGATATTTAAACGTTTCGCATCTGCGGCTATGAGTCTTGGTTCTATCTCTCCAGAAGCACACGAAACTATAGCAATAGCTATGAATAGAATCGGTGGTCAGTCAAACTCTGGTGAGGGTGGAGAAGATAAGTCTAGATTTGGAACTGAGAGAGTTTCTAAAATCAAACAAGTTGCATCTGGTCGTTTTGGTGTAACTCCAGCTTATCTTAGAAGTGCTGAGGAGATTCAGATTAAAGTTGCACAGGGTGCTAAACCAGGTGAGGGTGGACAACTTCCAGGGCATAAGGTTACTGCACTAATCGGTAAGCTTCGTCATACTGTTCCAGGTGTTACACTTATTTCACCTCCTCCACACCATGATATTTACTCTATTGAGGATTTATCACAACTTATTTTCGATATGAAGCAGGTTAACCCTAAGGCTAGAATCGCTGTTAAGCTTGTTTCTACTATTGGTGTTGGTACTATTGCGGCTGGTGTTGCAAAAGCATATGCTGATAAAATTATCATCTCTGGTGGTGATGGTGGAACAGGTGCTGCACCTCTTACATCTCTGAAATTTGCTGGTAATCCATGGGAGCTTGGTCTTTCTGAAGCGCATAATGCTCTTAAGGCAAACAACCTTCGTGGTCTAGTTGAACTTCAAACTGATGGTGGACTAAAATCTGGTCTTGATGTTGTTAAAGCTGCACTACTTGGTGCTGAGTCTTTTGCATTTGGTACAGGTGTACTTACAATCGTTGGTTGTAAGATGCTTCGTATCTGTCATGTAAACAAATGTTCTGTAGGTATAGCAACTCAAAACGAAAAACTTCGTGAAGAGTTCTTTAAGGGTCATGTTGATCAAATCATCAACTACTTCACTCTTTTAGCTGAGGATGTTCGTTCTATAATGGCTACTCTTGGTTACAAAACTATGGAAGAGATGGTAGGTCAAGTTTCTACTCTTAAAGTGAAAGAAGACTCTTTCGCTCAAAAATTTGACTTCTCTGCTGTTTTACATGAGGAAGAGGGTGTAAACACTCACCAACAAAGATTTAACCATCCATTTGATGATAACTCATTTGAAAAAGATGTCTTAAAAGAAGCAATGGTAGCTATTAAGTCTCCAGATCAACCAATAAGAATAAATAGAGAAATCAAAAATGTTCATAGAAGTTTTGGTGCTTTAATCTCTGGTGAGATTGCTGAGTACTATGGTGATGATGGTCTTAAACCAGATACTATTAAAATCAACCTTACTGGTTCTGCTGGACAAGCTCTTGGTGCCTTTATAGCTCCAGGTGTTTCTATCTATCTTGATGGTGTTGCAAATGACTACATCGGTAAGGGTATGAATGGTGGTAAAATTATCATCACTTCTAAAAATGAGGGTGAAGAGTTCTCAGCTGGTGGTAACACTTGTCTTTACGGTGCAACTGGTGGAAAACTTTACATCTCTGGTTCTGTAGGTGAGCGTTTCGCTGTTCGTAACTCTGGTGCTTTTGCTATCGTAGAGGGAACTGGAGACAACGCTTGTGAGTATATGACAGGTGGTGTTGTAGTAATCCTTGGTAAGACTGGTATCAACTTTGGTGCAGGTATGACTGGTGGTGTGAGTTTTGTTTATGACCAAGAGCACAGATTTGTTGAAAATGTAAATCATGAGCTTGTTGAAGCTGTTCGTATAGATACAGATGAGGGTGACGAAGCTCGTCACTATCTTAAACGCCTACTTAAAGACTATGTAGTTGAAACTGGTAGTTTAAAAGCGATAGAGTTACTTGAAAACTTTAGAGTAGAAGTAAGAAACTTTTGGTTAGTTAAACCGAAGAACTTAACAAAACTACCACTTAACTTAGAGAATGGAGACTAATTATGAGAGAATATTTAACAACAGAAAGAATTGACCCATCAAAAAGATTAGTCGTAGAACGTACTAAAGACTTCGGTGAGATATACGAAGTATTTGACAAAGACGATGCAGCGAGTCAGAGTGATAGATGTATTCAGTGTGGAGATCCATTTTGTTTAAACAAGTGTCCACTACATAACTACATTCCACAGTGGTTAAAATCAATCGCTGAGAAAGATTTAGAGTTCGCATTTAAACTCTCAAATGAGCCTTCTCCTTTCCCTGAAGTTATGGGACGTGTTTGTCCTCATGATAGACTCTGTGAGGGTGACTGTACTCTAAATGATGGTCATGGTGCTATTACTATCGGTAGTATTGAAACTCACATTACAGAAGAGGGTTTCCGTGCTGGTCTAACTCCTGATTTTCCAGGAATCACATCAGATAAGAAAGTGGCAGTTATAGGTTCAGGTCCAGCTGGACTCTCAGTAGCTACTTATCTTTTACGTTCTGGTATCGCTGTAACTATGTATGAGAGAGCTGACCGTGCTGGTGGACTTTTAACATATGGTATTCCAAACTTTAAGCTTGATAAGAAAATAGTTGAACGCCGTGTATCTCTTCTTGAAGATGCGGGAATGAAACTAGTTCTTAACTGTGAAGTTGGAAAAGATTTAACTTTTGAAGAGATAGCTAACGAGCATGACGCAATGTTTATCGGTGTTGGTGCTACAAAGGCTAAACATGCTGGTCTAGTAGGCGAGAAAGCTTCTAATGTTTATGCTGCTATGGATTACTTAACAAACATTCAAAAGAAAAATTTCAAAACTCCTTATGAGAAAAAATTTGACTTTAAAGATCAAGATGTTGTAGTGATTGGTGGTGGTGATACTGCTATGGATTGTCTACGTACAGCTAAACGTGAGGGTGCAAAGTCTGTAACATGTCTTTACCGTCGTGATGAGTTAAATATGCCAGGGTCTAAAAAAGAGTATAAAAATGCTATGGAAGAGGGTGTAGACTTTACTTTCCTTGCATCTCCAAAAGAGATTATTTTAGATGAATCTGGAAAAGCTATAGCTGTTGAGATAGTGAGAACTACTCTTGGTGCTAAAGGCGCGGATGGTCGTCAACGTATGGAAGAGGTAAAAGGCTCTGAAACTCGTGTAAACGCAGATATCGTTATAATGTCACTAGGGTTTGATCCTGTTGTTCCACCTTTCTTAGCTGAAAATGGAATCGAGACAAATTCTTGGGGTGGGATTGTTATTAACGAAGAGACACACGAGACTACAACTTCTGGCATTTATGCTGGTGGTGACTGTTTCCGTGGTGCTGACTTAGTTGTAACGGCTGCGTTTGATGGTCGTGAAGCTGCAAGAAGCATCACAAGCTCTCTACTTAAATAACTACTACATAACTTACTCGCATTTTTGTGAGTAAGTTTATCTATCTTCTTTAAAAAAATAACAT
>Ga0256824_10000966_pt1 | contig 11118 bp, 10 predicted proteins | sample CV67metaG_FD_191570 | JGI IMG/M metagenome (GOLD analysis project Ga0256824, IMG submission 191570) | Hydrothermal vent microbial communities from East Pacific Rise, Pacific Ocean - CV67 | ecosystem: Environmental > Aquatic > Marine > Hydrothermal vents | place: Pacific Ocean: East Pacific Rise...
TTGAGAAAGAGCAAAGATATGGGTTGAGACTTTTGAAAAATATCTTCGGTTATACAATTTTGTCATTGGGTCAATAGAAGCCAATAAATCTAAATCTTTATTTGATTTTTCTAAAGCTTTAATGAGTTGTCGTACCTTAAATAATATTATTATCAAAAGAAAAATTAAAACCACATTATAAAAAGCAGTAAGATAGACATCCCATCTATTTTTATAATAATGAAGTGTCCAAGGTACATTTTTTAGGGGGACTTCATACATAAAATACATTCCATCACTCTCTATATCACCTTGACTGGCTACATGAGATCTAATGGTATTGGGAACAAGGTCTTTCATATAAAATATTTTTTTATCCGTAAAATCCTCCACTCCATCCGCTGAAATAATCTCTTTTTTCTTATTGCGTAAAAAATAAGAACCTTGTGATATATTATTACGTTGTAATATATTATTTTGAGCTTTAAGTGTTATATCAATCTCTACGGCTCCTTTAAAATCATCATTGCTATAGATTGGTTGCCCTAACGTAACCATTAACCCTAATCCCGCTCCATCAAAGTAAAGAGGGCTGACAAATAATTTTCCTTCAGGGTTGTTTTTTGGAAGAGCACCCGTCCAGAGTCCCTGTTGACTGTTTGCCTCAAAGTAGGTAAATTCGCTTGAATGTATATAGGGGTATAAGGTATCAAAGCGGTATTTTGACAAGAAGTAGACCCATGCATAATTCTTATTACGTTCTTTAACAATGCGAAAAAAAGGTGTTAGGCTAATAGATATTTCCATCTCCTTAAGAACGGTTTCATCCTTACTAAAACCATTAAAACCTGTTAGATTAGCGATACCCTCAATATCCAATGCAAAATCCCCTTTATCATTAATCGCATGCACTTTATTGGCGTAATTAATAGGAATATCATCTATATGTTCATACTTATTATCTATAACACCTTTTAGATAGTGGAGAGCATCTTGTCCTGATTTTATGGTATTGTCCAACTGTTTGGCAGTGTTTTCAATCTCCACCTTTATGTTATGAAGTTGATTATCAACACTACTTAATAGAATAATTATAATAATCACTACAAAAGCAATAATTAATGTATTTACATAGAAAACTTTTGATTTCAAACTATTTAATTGATGAAACATAATAAGCCTTATCTATATATTTATTTAAATTCAATTATTAACTACAGATAGGAGAATAGCTGAAATTTCAGCATTCAGGTGGGAAGGGTATAAAATAGTCTATTTCACAAATTCCATTGATAAAGAAATCATTTTGAAATAATAATAAATAAAAATAATTTAAATCTATTATACCAAAGTGATCTCCAAATCACAAGCAGATCTCTTACTCCATAACAAATCTGTAGTTGTGTAGGATGTTATGCCTCATAACACTGTCAAATGAGAATGTTATATATTATCAATATTTTAAAATTAAATTCATTTGGTTTTGACAAAGGGGGACGTTATAAGATAAACAGAAGCTTTAAACTTCTGTTTGGGTTACTTAGTGAAGGATAAGGGAATTATTCCAAAGGAGATTCAAAAAAAGGAGCATGATAATAAAGTTGTCGATACAAATCTTTAGATAAAACATTTTGTAATGGAATATTATATTTCCCCATAATTTTGGCTAAAATATTCTCTTCATTTTTTGAAATAACTCCATCAACTATTGATTTCTCATTGTAAAATTGAATTAACTTTTCTATAAGTTTTACTTTTATTGTATCATTGGATTTTTCAAAAAAATTAACTTTCTTATCTATAATTGTTTTGTCAGGTTCTAAATTTGGAACAATACATCTCCAATAAGGGACTTCATAGAGTCTTCCTAGTAACTGAATAAGACTATATTCTGTCAGTATTCTAAGTGCTTCATCTTTTGACTGTTGTAATGTATTATACTTACTATAACCTATCCCTGAACCATTTAAAAAAAATCCATATCTATCTTTTCTTTTTTTACGGTGAAGCTCTATTCTATTTTGTGTAGCAGCCCCTGTTATATAACTTCTATCTTTATATTTAAAAATATTTAAATCTAAGGCAATATATGATAAATCATCCCCTCTATCATGGTCATATCTAAAATCGCTATCACCTCTTCCTGCACCAAATTCTAAATCTAGATCTAAATTACTACTTTTGGAGAGAACACCTTTGTCAAATTGGGTTATAGCACCATCAATAACCAATTGAGGCATATTTTTTTTCAAATCAGGAAAATAAAGAAAACCAGTTGTTTTTGCTTCTAGTTGATGATACATAGGTTCATAAGCAATGAGTTCTAAATTTGTCATATGCAGGATAAGGGGAGTTTTGATAAAGTTATTACTATCATTAGGCATTGATTGTTTAGATGAAGTCATATTTTCAATATTTTTAACTTGGAATTTATAGCGAGGTTTTTTAAAAATCGTTAATAAATGATTCAATTTATGAAATGATTCGTTAAAATAAGTATTATTATTTATGGGTCTCGTAATGTTTTGCTCTTGTTTTGAAAATTCTTTAAAAGTAGTACACCCATCAAATAAAAAAATACTGACTCCTAATAATAAATTTGTTGCTATTTTTTGCAATTTTTTCCCTTAGTCTACAATAATATTTGTATCTTCAATAAAAATATTAATCTCTTTTATTTTTTCTTTATCTTTAATATTAATTGATTCTATTTCTGTTGTATCAGTATCTATAAGCTCATCATATCGTGAACTTTCTACTTCAAGTAGTGTGTCAAAATCGCCATTTTGATTATTTAAACTATCTACATTTTCAAAAAAATTAATATCTTGATTGTTTTTAACAAAATTTTTATAAGGATTATGTTTTATATCAATAGGGTCTTTATACGAATTACCCTCTATCTCTAAATCTTCAATATGAACATTCACCTCTATATCATCATTTATTAAAGCATCATTCAAATGTATGGTAGAGAGTCTAATACGATTATTTGAAGCATGATAATCGCCTGTAATATACTTATATATCTTATCATCATACTCTTTTTTAGAACGATTTTTTATTTTCATTTTTTCAAAAATATTATTTTGGGATTCATTTTCTAAAGAATCAAGACCACTCCAAGAGTCATTCTCCCAATCAGAATCATTTGCAGGAGAAATAACTGTTATAGCAATCATAATGATTAAAAAAATATCTATTTTTTTCATCTTTTTATCCTTTATTTATCAAAGTAAATTAAGGCTTGGCTTAAATTAACACCACCATTAATTTTACTATTTTTCATACTACAGCTACCGTGTATATTTTTATTTGAAAGGTTTGCTCTATTTGTAATATATAAACTACATTGATTAACAGTAGAATTTTCTATGCTTGTATTTTCTATAGATGAATCGATGTTTATCTCACTATTATTAATACTACTTCCTTGAAGAAGATGTACTTTACTCTGTATAAGGGTTGCATTAATAATACGCATTGTTCCTGAATCATTGTCAATACTGCTATTACTAGTAATATTACTATTTCCAATAAGTGCATTTTCTAGAGTTACTTCACTTTGAGATATGGTTGAATTACTTATTTCAGCATCTTCAATAGAACTATACAAACTAAAAGTACTATTTGCTAAACTACCCTCTTCTATCTGCATATGACTCTGAACAATATCAGAGTGGTTATTGATATTTGTTTCAAGAATAGAGCTATTCGAAATAATATTAACTTTATCAATATCAGCATAGCTCAAACAAAATGAAAATACCAATATTAATATAAGTTTCATATTCAATCCTCTTCTATCAGGTATCTATTTATTATATTAACAATATCATAATGGATATCGGTAATATTCTTATCATTAATTATCATAACACCTTGTAAAATGCTATTATTATTTTCAACACTACCCTTTTTTCTCTCTAACAAGGGCTTATTTTGTAAATCTGTAATCATTATCCCACCCTGAGTAATGGAAGAACCATTTATCAGGGTTATATTTTCTATCTTATTTATCTCATGAATAACTATCTCTTTTGAAGAAAGTACAGAAGAGATAAGAGTTAAAGATAGAAAAATGATATTAGTCTTCACACCAACCAGATGCATCTGCATCATGATCACAAACATCTAATCCACCTTGTATAACAGAAGAGTTTACAAGATTTGCAGTTAAATTATTTACTTCTGTCATATCTAAAGATGCAACGGTATAGTCGCCACCAATTCTAACTCGTGCTTGATGAACTTGTGAAGCAATAATAGTTGCTGAATCAATAGTGTTAGTTGTATCAAGTTTGCTATTTACTAATAAAGCTTCATTATTTAATTCTAATGTTGATTGAGATACATTTGAATCATTTATAGCACTAATAATATTTGTTCCACTTATTGTGTTTTCACTGCTTACCTCTGTTCCGATTAATTTGGCATCATCATTGACAATGGTTGTTGCCTGATCAATAGATGCATCTACTACTACATCATTAGTCATTGTATTTGTACTTTTAAGCCCTGAGTTTGTAACTGTTCCTTTATTAACATGTGTCAAACCTTGATTGACTTTTGAATTAAGTAATGATGTACTACTTATATCATTACCACCATTAACCCCAACATTCTGATTAATATCTAATCCCGAAATTGTACTATCACCTGTTACTATAGTATGTCCTTGAGTTACATCAGAGTTAATAATACTTGGAGCATTTGCTACTCCTCCCATAGTATTTTTAGTATCTGTAGTTAAATTAGTAATAGTAGAAGCTAAAAGCATTCCTGATGTAATGATTGAGAGTAAAATTATTTTTTTCATTTTCTTTGTTCCATTCTTTAAGTAAAGTTATTGTATTATTTTCATAAGTTTATTTTTTATAAACACTGTTTTCCGACTTTTTTTATTTTTTAATAAACTTAAAACTCTTATTTTTTTATTTTCTAAATTCTTCATTCTTCGTTTAATAATGCCTCATTTTCTTCTCCTAATGGTTTGTTTTATTGTAAGCGAATTATAAACAAAAAAGGTTAGAAAATAGTTAGAATCTTTAAAAAAAAATACTTTTAATCATTTAGAAACTGTTTATAATATAAAATAATAGGATTTAATTATGAATAACTTGAAAACAGATGTTTTACTAATAGTTGGAGAAAAAGAAGATGAACTTTTTTTTAGGGATTATTTCAAAGAAATATATCTTCTCCCAAATAATGAAAAAGTATTTTTTTTATATAAAAAAAAGAATATTTCTATTATTTTTTTAGATTTTAATCAAAAAGATACACTTCATACCATTAAGGAGATACGAAAAAGAGACAAGGAGGTTATTATTGTAATATTAATAACAAGTCTCTCAAAAAAAAACTTAAAAGATTTATTACCTCTGCATCTTTCAGGATGTCTTCAAAAACCATTCAATAAAAACTCATTTGAAAAACTATTTCAAGAACATATCCTTTTTGATTTAAATATTTCAAAACGAAATAAAGTTAAAATAAAATCTCATTATATTTTTGATAGAGAAGAGCATTTACTATATAACAGTCAATTTTCTCAAATAAAACTAACAAAGCATGAATTAAAACTTCTTTCTTTATTATCTTTATCAAAAAATAACTTTTTAACAACGGAATCTTTAGAATATTCAATTTGGGAAGATGAGTCGTCTTTTTGTGATTGTAATAATCGATTAAAGTATTTGGTGAGTACCATTAGAAAAAAACTACCCAAAGACAGTCTTGTTAACTTGTATGGATCAGGGTATAAATTGCTTTGTGAAGAAGTTAGATGAAGGATGCCAACCCTTCAAGTGCTTTTTTTATATCTTCATCCGAAGTTTACATCGACTGGTTAATATGGGAGCATTGATTAATTTAAAGGTATAATCCAATTCTATATTGGATAGATTGAAATACTCTTTTGTATTTAATTTATTTTTATTGGCTAACTCTTTGTCTTTAACCGTTATGTAAAAGATAACTTCTCCCTCTTTTTCCTGTTTGACTTGAACATAATCTGCAATATCAAATATTTTATGATGTCTACCATACACTATTGAACTAATGGGGAGTTTTTTTGTTTTTTTGTCAATGACAAAATCACTTTCTCTCCCTTTTGTAATCTTAAAACTCTCTAGTAGACCACTTTCTGCTATTGTACCCTCTACAATATCTCCTGTATCATATCGGATAAGAGGCATATCTTTATTATTATAAGATGTACCAATGAGTCTATTGTTGTTTACCTCTGCATATCCATAGGTCATGTAGGGTTTATAGCTATTTTTCAACTCTATATCTTCTGCTAAAATAGCCTTTTCACTATGCCCATAAAATGATATCGCCTCTAAATTCCATATCTCTTTAAGATATGTCACTATATATTGGAGTGGAAATTCTGAAGCAAAGATACACTGTTTTTTTCTCTTGCGTATTAGTTCTCTTTCTTCTTGATTGGTTGAATCTTCAAGTTCTCTAAAAAAACGATATATCATAGAGGGGCAACCATGAATAAACTTTATATCTCGTTTTTCAAATAACTCCAAGACTTCATCTTTGTATGTTGAGACATTTTGATATAGATTTACAACAAATTCATTATGAACAGGATTATATACAATATTTTTGTCACCAAGGTCTTTGGCTCTAAGTGCTAGTTTAATATCTTGATGTTTATATCCTATTTTGTACCACATATGGTGTAGATGACTCCATTCTCTAGCATAGGCATCTTTGTCTATATAAAATCCAAATGGCTCACCACTTGTTCCCCCTGTATTTTGATACATATCTCCAAAAAACTCATTGGTGTGTGTTCGAATCATACTTTTAGTTATAATTGGAATTTTTTCAAAATCATCAAAATTTTTTATCTTTAAATTTAGGCAATCATGCTTTTTATAAAGTTGTTGGTAGAAATCAAAATTATTAGATGCATATTTAGTAATCCTATTTAATCTCTTTAGTAGATACTCAGCCTTCTCCTCTTCTGAGAGTTTATTATATTTTTCTATCTCTTTTTTAACAATATTATAATTTTTCCCCAATCTCCATGAATATGGGATATATACAAAATAGTTTCCTATACTATATGGGATGTCAAACAACATATTTTTTAATATAACTTTTTTATTTTTATTCATTTTTTCTTCACTAACATTCCAAAATCTCCAGTATTAACAATTGTGGTTCTTTTTAACTCTTTTTTGTTTGATACTGCCATTTTTTGTATAAAATTGAGGTGAATTTTTATTGTAAATTGTTTATCACTTTATAGACCAGTTGTTATCTTAAAATAAAGCATATTTTGAAAACTAAAAATGGCTAAAAATGGGACTTTGGAGCATCTATTATGAATTTTCACTTTATCTTATAATTAAGAAAAAAATAGAAAGGAAAGATAGAATTTTTAGGCTTATTATGTTCTTATTTTTTCTTTTAAGGGGAGTTGTTTTAAACTCTACTTTTCTTCTATTTTAATCGAAATTAAGTGTTTCTGCTATAAAATGATTGTTGTTATGTTTACAATGCTATATCTATAGCCAATAAAGAAATTACTTTAAATTAAAGTAAATGAATAAATAAAAAATAAAAGGAGGGTTGTTTCATTGTTTTTTCACAACCTTATAAAGATATGAATTTTAAAAAGATATTACTCTCAACACTTGTTGTTGGTTCGGCTATAACAACTGTTCATGCAGATAAAATTATTTTGCACACAGGAAGTGCCAATGGAAATTATAACAAAGTAATAGGAAAGAGTTTAAAAAAAGAGCTTGAAAAACTTGGACACTCTGTTCAACTAAAAACCTCAGCAGGGTCAGTGGCAAATATACAAGCTGTTAAAGGTAAAGCAAATATTATAGGTATTGCACAAGCCGATGTCGCAAGAAGCTTTATTGAAAATGAGAAAGGCTATGATGATGTTGGTATTACAGGAAATCTAGGAAGTGAATGTGGTTTCTTGGTTGTTCGAGCTGATGGAGCTGACGATATTAAAGAATTAAAAGGTAAAAAAGTTGCTTGTGGAAAAGAGGGTTCTGGAACACTTTTTACTTTTCATAACCTTTTAAATCAAAATCCAGATATTAAAGGTTTAGATTTAAAATCAAAATCAGGTAAAAGATACATTGGTAAAATTGACAATAAATCTTATGGGGCTTATTTCTTTATGAGTATGCCAGACCCAAAAAACAATCAAATTAAAGAGGTAGTTGCTAATAAAAATTTAGATTTTTTACCTTTGGATGATTTGAAATTAGGAGATTTAGGAAAAGGGGATAACCCTATCTATAGCATCCTTGATGTTCCTGTTAAAAAATCATTTACAGGGGAAAACCAACGAACTGTAACTACTGTTTGTACCCATGCAACAATCGTTATTGATGAAGAGGCAACCTCTGAAAAAGTACTTAATGATATTTATGAAGCTTCTAAAAATGTTCGAAGTACGCAACAAACATTATGGGGATTCTCTAAGGGATTGATTGACAAAGCAAAAAGTAAAATTGATGAGTTGAAAAACTAGAAATCATATAATTTATAATATTTTTAAGTATTTTATACTAGAATTCCACATTGATTTCTATTTTAAATCGTAAACAAGAGAGGAAAATATAGAATGAATTTACTTAAAAATACAATGTTCGTAATTATAATGATACAAGTTATGGTGATGATGGAACTCATGGCTGTAAAGTATTGGCATATTGAAAAAGGTTTTAATCAATGGGCTAAAACCTTTACAGCTACTAGCAAAACTTCATCTACCGTTATAACCCCTTTAAAATTATCTTCCGTTAAAAAAAATACCCCTGTTATAAATATACCACTAACGAAAGAGAGAGAAGCTTTTGCAAAAGTGATAACTTTGGCTCTTGGTGAAAAAATTAAATCAGTTTCTTCCTATATTGGGGAGCAAGTATTTATCTCAAAGAGTAGGGTTGATGTTAAGACAAGAAAAAACTTAGAATCTCAAGCAAAAAAGTTTTTAGGCATTCGTTACGTATGGGGTGCAACAGGGCCCAATAAGTTTGATTGTTCAGGCTTCACACAAAAAGTTTATAAAACGGCTGGTATTAAACTCCCTCGTCACTCAACACGTCAAGCGATGGTAGGAAAATATATTAAATACAAAGATTTACAACGGGGTGATATGGTCTTTTTTGATACCAGTCGAAAACATCGAGGTGTTGTGAATCATGTGGGTATCTACTTAGAAGATGGTAAGTTTATCCATGCCAGTTCGGGTAAGAAAAAAGTGGTTATTACCGATTTTAAGAAAAAACGTTTCTATAAAAATCGTTTTCTTTGGGGACGAAGAATAATTAAAGAGAAAAAAGTTATCTATCCTACACTCAATAGTAAAGTGATGAGTCTTCTCAGTCTAAGAACGTTAAAAAATCATCACAAATCTCCCTCTTAACTATTATAGCGAGGCTAAAGCCGTCGATTCCATATATGCCAAGTGGTATTTTGGGAATCGGCGTATTTATACCCGAATTTAATTTAGAAATCTGTTTCTAACTATCGCTAATTTGAGAAGCTATCTCTAAAGCTCTCTCTTTAGCTTTCTCTACATCATTATCTAACACCAAACTCACAGCCATACGACGACCAACATGACTCTCAGGTTTCCCAAATATTCTAACATAAGAGTTTTCTGTAAAGGCAGAGTCTGGAACTTCAAGTATAGGGTTTCTGTTTTCATTTTTGGCTTTATACGCTCCACAAGCACCAGCACCATAGGTTGTGTAGTTCAGTGGTAAACCAAGTACAGCACGTATATGTAAGGCAAATTGACTTTGACTTTGTGTCATTAGTGTGACCATCCCTGTGTCATGAGGGCGAGGGCTAAGTTCTGAAAAGTAAACCTCTTCCCCTTTAACAAAAAACTCAACACCAAAGATACCACGACCACCCAGACCATCGGTAACAGCTTTAGCAATATCTTTTGCTTTTTGAAGTGCTTCGTCACTCATCTGCATCGGTTGCCAAGACAAGATAAAGTCACCATCTTTTTGTACATGACCGATGGCATCACAAAACACTGTTCCTGTTTCATTACGAACGGTGAGTAGGGTAATTTCATAGTCAAAAGGTACAAACTCTTCAACAATAAGTTCAGAAGCATCTCCACGAGCCTCCTTTGCAATCTCCCAAGAGTTCTCAATGTCATCAGCTGTTTTAGCAATACTTTGACCATGCCCTGATGAACTCATAACAGGTTTAATCACACAAGGGAAACCTATCTCTTCACCTGCTTCTTTTAACTCATCAAGTGTTTTCACAAACTTATAGCTTGATGTTTTAAGTCCCAACTCTTCCGAAGCAAAAACACGAATATTTTTACGGTTCATGGTTTTGTTTACAGCTTCTGCATTGGGAATCACATGAAAACCTCGTTTTTCTGCTTCAAAAAGAGCTGAAATAGAGATCGCTTCAACCTCTGGTAAAATAAATGTTGGTTTCTCTTTTTCTATCAGTGCAACAACAGCATCTTGGTCTTGCATATCTATGGCATAAGAACGGTTAGCAACCAAGTGGGCTGGGGCATTGTCATACTTGTCAACAGCAATCACCTCAATACCTAATCTTTGGGCTTCTATGGCAACTTCTTTTCCAAGCTCTCCTGAACCTAAAAGCATGATTTTAATAGCATCTTTTTGTAATGTTGTGGTAAATGTCATGGGGGTATTCCTCATTGGTTAATTTAATGGGTGTATTGTAGCGAGTTTGGTTGAGAAATTTTAGAGTAATATGATAAAATATTTATTAAATAAAATAATTAATTTAAGGATTAAAAATGAATTTAATAAATAAGCTTAAGAGTATAAATATCACTGAGCTTTTTTCTCAGTTGCTCAATGGCTCAGTTGAAGATAAGAAGTACCAAGATGAGGTACATATACTTTTAAAAGCGATGATTAATGCTTCAAAGGCAGATGGAACGATTGATGCACAAGAGCAAGAGAAGATAGTAAACTTTATGGGTAAATTAACTACCGAAGAGCAAAGCTTTTTAGAAAAAGAGATGATGCGTCCACTGGATGTTCAAACATTTTTAAAAGAGATTCCAAAAGGGATGGAGCAACAAGTTTACTATATGAGTCTGTTTGCCATTGACCTTGATGTCAAAGC